>JACCDN010650296.1_pt1 | contig 12905 bp, 11 predicted proteins | sample 7441691 | NCBI WGS metagenome assembly JACCDN01 (sample SAMN15323439, study PRJNA562643) | freshwater metagenome | isolation source: river surface water | place: USA:Blue River Watershed | collected 2017-08-16 | reverse complement strand
TATAGGCGAAGAGCAGTACCTTGGTGTTTTGCTTAAAGATGCATCTGACTTTCGACCTGCTACTTATGAAAAGCATCTAGCTCAGCTATTTAAGCTGGTTGAAGGGGGATTTTGTGGTGCCTGTTTGATGGCATCCCTACTGCCTGTTTATGTGCGCAATCGCTTGGTTGAGCGCGGCCTCTCGTTTGTGGTGCCCAATACACAGTTATTTTGGCCAGAGTTAGGTGCAGCGGTAAAGGCGCGGCGCTGGACGCGGACATCCCCCAAAGTTGAGCTGCTGAGCCCCGTTACCCAGACTGTTGTGCTCTATGTATTGAATCAAAAAACAGCAGAGCCATGTACGCCCAAGTTGTTGGCTGAGAAGCTTGGCTATAGCGCAATGAGTATGACGCGTGCGTTGAATGAGCTTGAAGCCAATCAGTTAGGTGTTGTCAGCCGCGAGGGTAAGGAGCGTTATTTAACTTTTCCTGATGGTCTTCGTGCGCTTTGGCTGAATGCATTGCCTTATTTACGCTCACCTGTTCGCGAAGAATTACATATTCATGAGGCTGATATTGATCAGATTATGTTTTTTGTCGCTGGCGAGTCTGCGCTTTCTGTCGGCAGTTTATTGGCTTCGCCCAATGAGCCTGTTTTTGCGGTTGATGCAAATACTTGGAAGAGCACCGCTAAAAATATTCAGAAAATTCCCATAAAAGATGTAGGCACATGTCTTATTCAAGTTTGGCGATACGACCCAAAACCTTACGCGTGCGATAATAAGGTAGATGATTTTTCGCTGTATTTAAGCTTGCGGCAGCACCATGATGAGCGGGTTAATATCGCATTGGATGAATTAATGGAAAATAGAGAATGGTAGTAGGCATTGATAGATTTGTTGATGCTTGCCCCCCCCCAATTGAGGTTGTTTTTGCCCGAATCAATTGCAAAGGATATTCGTGATTGCCTTCAATCGCCTGATTTTCTACCTGATGGAGCCTTGCTTAAACAAATGGTTATCGTCGGGTTATTACCTTCTGAAATTGAAACAGGAATAAAATCAATTTACGGGGTCTAATTATAGAAACTGGGAGTTCATTACTATTTTGGTTTGAACACCCCATTTTTCACTAAAAAGTCGTCAAGTGAATTGCTTGGAATGCTTGGAGTATTATCGTTTTCATCGCGCATTCCATCGCAGATAAATCGCTTGATGAGTTGTTCAACAGTTATGTCGAGTTCATCTGCCATTGCTTTCATTTTATCGACAATAGTTTCTCTATCTGAAAATTCAATGTGGAAAACTGCCATTTTCAATCTCCTGAAGTCTAAACGGTGAAGATGCTGGTTTAAGTATTCATTATATGGTCTATCGCCAGTAACGCATCTTTTGCTCCACACGCAAGCCCAATTGAGTTTTTAGTTTCAACTTCACTTTCGCGCGGATTAATTCGAATCAACTTGCCATTGTGTTTTGTTACAACTTTATGCGAAAAATCACGCACAGATGGAATATGTGTGCCAGCGCCTAGCTCAATAATTACAGGGTTTATAGTTTGTGCGAGCCAAGTAGTTAATTGCACCGCCTGTCTTTTTGATTGTTTGTTCACCCAGCCCCAATCGCTAAACATTAAAATATTCGGGCGCGCGTAATCTCCGCATTTCGGGCAGTGCGGTGGTATGTTTGTGAGTAGACATTGCTCAGCATTTACTTCAGGTTTGAATGTTTCTGCACTCCAAACATCTTCAACACAGGGCTCTAGGCATTGCAAATGATGAATGGAGCCGTGGCATTCATAAATACGAAGTTGGTCAAAGCCTGCTTTTTGAAACTGCCCATCTACATTGCTGGTAAAAATATTGTAACCATTTGGTTTGGATTCGCCCCAACGTTTTAAAATCTCAAAGCCGTGGTGTGGAATTGTATTGCGATATAAAGCGAGGCGATGCCCATAGAATCCCCACGCTAATTTAATATCACGATTAAAGGTTGTGGGCGATGCAACCTCAGAAAAATCTAACCGCGCTTTTGCGAGTGCAGGGTATGCCTTCCAAAAGCCTTCGTTGCCGCGAAAGTCCGGCAGGCCAGAGTCAACGCCCATACCTGCACCCGCAGCAATTATGATCGAATCAGCTTCTTTGATGTATTTTGCGGCTTGTGAGAGTGGTTTTTTATCCATACCGTTGCACTTACAGTTGTACCGAACAATTAAAATAAAAAGGGTTCAATCTCTTTATAATTTGCCACCACAATTTGTTGCGCCTCTGGCACCATTTCCAATTTGCGTGGGTCAATATTGAATGCGCGCAGCATGTACTCGACCAATGGCGCTCTCGTTTTTACCGTTAAGCAGCCATCGGTCATATCAAAATCGCGGGCGATAATATCTTGCTGCATTTCACCGAGGCGTCCATCGGGCTTTATTTGGATATTGATGAAAGTATTCCAAAGCTCGTCCTGTTCTACTGTATGTTCGCTATTATCAATTATCTCTGGTGTGCCGCGAAAACGACTCAACACAAAATCCCGATAATCACGGTGCTTCTCGCAATACGCACGTACATGCCAGCGCATGGGTGTGCATACCAGCGTATGAGGCACGATGATGCGTTCCTCCTCAACGGCCGATTTCATGGATATGTAGCCTAACTCAACACGTTTGTGTTCGCGGGCAGCTTGAACCAAAGCGCGTAAAATTGGCGGGTCAATGCGGCGCAAAGGTACCTGCAAAATTTCCGTATTGGCGAAGCCTAAATCTAATCCTTCAAAAGTGTGTGTAATATCTTTGTTGCGGCTTAGCACGTGCAGATACTCATCTGCAGTGCCAGTAGTCAGTTTGGGTTTGAAATTCTTGGCGGGTTTGTAGCCTTTTAAATATTTGTCGTATACCAAATTATCGGGGGCGATAGCGGTTAAATAGGAATTGATATCTTTGCTTGCCTGCTGTCTGCCTATTCCAAAGCTATTAATAAGATGATTGGTTGTTAAACGGCCTTCCCATTGCGCCACAATTTCAATCAAGCGATAACGAGTCAATAAATCCCAACGAAGCGGCCATTCCATACATCTCTCCATAAACCCAATTGACGATCTGCTCGATTAAGCGACATGTGTGTGTACACAGTAGATACCTGTACTCAGTGTATACATATATGCTGGTGTTTCAAGTATGGCGGGTTTGAGTAAGACCTATCTTGTCGCACATCGACGTAGTATTGAGAAATACAGTTCTGGGGGGATGCAATGCCAAAACAAGCCAAAGAATCGACCTTGCTAAGACAATGGATGCTTTTGCGTTTATTGAGCAACAGCGACCAACGTGCGAGTGAATTAAAGCGGCGACTTGCGGAAGAGGGATTTGATGTGACTATACGTACGGTGCAGCGGGATCTTGCATCCTTGTCTGAAATATTTTCATTGGAAGTCAATGATAAAAACCCAAGGGATTACGGTTGGCGCTGGAGTAAAGGCGCGCGATTAGATGTGAAAGAAATGAGTGCGCATGAAGCACTTGCGCTGAATATGGCTGAACTACACCTAGCCTCGTTGTTACCCGCAATAACTATGAATGCGCTTGCTCCCTCATTCAGTCTGGCAAAGGCTCGATTGGGTCAATTGCAAAAACACAATCTTAATAATTCCAAAAATTGGTTGAATAAAATCAGAGTGATTCAGCCAGCTCAATCGCTGGTAGCTCCCGAAGTTGACGAGGGTGTTCAACAAAATATTTATCACGCGCTAATGGTAGAGCGACGAATTCTTGCTGTGTATCAATCAATCGGAAGCCAAGAGCCTAAAGAATATGAGCTGAATCCACTGGGATTACTTGTTCGTGGTGATGTCTATTATGTGGTGGCTTCGGCAAAGGAATATTCAACTATCGCGCTTTACGCGTTTCACAGATTCAAAAGGGCAGAAGTCCTTAGTAAAAAAATTACTATTCCGGAAGGCTTTAATATCGATGATGCAATTAAAAATGGACTAGGTGATTTTGGTGGTGCTCAAGAAAATATCCAACTAAAAATTCGTTGTAATAAAGAACTGATCACCTATTTGCGAGAGACGCCTTTGTCACAAGACCAACTAATAACAACCGTGGATGATCAATACATATTAACTGCGAGTGTAAATGATACATGGCAACTGATGTGGTGGTTAATGAGCAAAGGCAGTGCACTGGAAGTTTGCGAACCCGAGAGTTTGAGGTTGCAAATCAAACACGAATATCAGCAAGGTCTTCATCAATATTTGTAGAAAACAAAAGTTTTATTAAAACGTGCCTATACTCAGGTTTCGCGGTCGGGGTGAATGGCAGCGGTAGTAACTATCACATGATGCGGACGTGAAAACTATGAATCAATCTATATTGAGTATCTTGCTAACTAAAATTACCTGTTTGCTAGCCCTTGTTGTTTTATCCTCTTGCGGTGGCGGTGGATCATCAGGTTCAACTCCTTCCACAAATAACACAAGCGTAACATTCTCCAGCAGCTCATCTTCAACCTCGTCAAAAGCCCCTGCGGCTACCCTCAGTATTCTAACTCCCAGCCAGACAATAAAGGTTAATGCTGAAGGAACCATCGATTTCAAAAGCACAAATGCCACTTCTTGCGCAGAAAAATCATTAGGTGATGTTGGGACATCGGGGTCTTTAAAAATTAATCCCACCAAAGGCGGCCAAGTAACTTACACCATTACTTGCACTGGCGATGGCGACTCTGCAACTCAGAGCGGATTGGTCATGACGCCATTCCCCGTTTACAAAACAAGCTATGAAAACAAAGTGAATGTAGATTTAGAAAGTTACATCTTGCCCGAAAATGGACCTGGTCGATTAGATAATATCTTGGGCGATGTAAACGATGAATGGAGAAACACTCCAACAATTAATGGGCTTAAAAGCACCGGTGGCTTTAGTCCACGTTCAATAGTCTTTGCAGACTTTCTACAGAACGGCTCCATGGTAGCTATGGTGAGTACCATGGTGTACAAAAATCTCTATCCAGACTCAAACAAAAATAAATGGCCAGATTCGCCGGGAAAACTCTATTTTTTACAGCAAGATTCTGTGACAAAAAAATGGATGGATAATTCATCGAAACTATTTAAATCCGATGCAGATAGAGTCAGTGTGGTAAGTCCAGGGTTCTTCCAGGTTGCCGATTTAAATAATGACGGAAAGCCTGATGTGTATATTGCAGGCTGGGGGCCAGACTACCCATTAGCGAATAACGACTGGTCAGTGTTGCAATCTGACTCTTATGTTGTGCTAAGTCAACCTGATGGTTCCTATAAAACTGTTGTGTTACCTATCGAAAAATTTTTCGCTCATCAATCGTCACTGGCTGACGTTAATGGCGATGGCAATATTGATATCATTACCCTAAATAATGATTTTTCATCACTAAAGCATTATTTACAAAAACCAATGGTTTTGTGGGGCAATGGAGATGGTACTTTCTCGGCTCCAGATGAAAACGTTTTTCCATCTGATACGGTCGATAAAGAAATTTTTGGGCTTACTGTATTGCCAATTGATGGCCAGCTAAATGTCGTTCTGAGTGGAGGAATTCCGAATTCAAGCCTTAATCAATGGGAGCCGACTAACTATGGCACTAAGGTATTACAATTCCTTGATGGAAAATTTCAAGTCGTTCAAGACTTAACAGATTCAACCCCAAAGGTGCCAGGTTCAGAATTCAACTTTAAATTTGTTATCAATGCAGGTTTCTACAACAACCAATGGGTGTTTTTGTTTGATTCACCTGGGGTCGCCAAAGATGCCAGTGGAAACAGCATTAACAGTGCGCTCTATAAAATGGACAGAAACGGAAAAAATGTTACTGCGATATCAAAAACGTTTTTTGGATACAGCGCGGAACTGACAATCACAAAGGGTGGATATGTGAAGGCGATGAGCGGGAGCTGTAGTCTTACTGATCCAATTTATAAAGACTATTGCAGTTTAAATGTTCCACTTTAAGGGTGTTCAAAGTAACGCGATCAACATTTCTAGTGACCCATGAGCTAATACGAATCGTGTGGCTCGTGGGGTTTAAGGTTAACGACTAGAATATGTTGGTTATTGTCTATCACTAAATTTAGGGATCTCAGTATGTACGATAGGACTCCCATAAGCCCAATTATCATTCTCACCGATATAGAAGCAGTTAAGCGAAATCCGGCTAATTACTTGGGTGATCTTAATTCACCCAATTTAACAACACGCTTAGCGTTTGCATCTCTGTTTTATCACGATAGTGGCGATAAGTGTTGCAGCGTTGTTAGAATGCTGGTGAACGAGAATAAAGTTATTATTCGTTACAATGTTGGAATGTCGTTGGAAGCATTTGGTGATCCGGACGGCGCACTGACAGCTGAAATCTACTTAACAGTGGGGACTGAAGGCTCCTCCAAGCAATTTTCTGACGAGCCAGCTCTATTTGAATTTGGTCTTGCTGCGCTTAATGCCGTTTGTTCACGAATGTTTGTGAAGGTATGTAGCGAAGCTATGTGTGCAGAGTTTCTATTTGAGTGCGGTAAATTGATTAATGTTCCAACCGTTATGCCTTATGAAAGCAAAGATCATACTGAGTTTGAACTTGAATTGGATGCATCCATTCTGCCCAACACTAAATTTGACTATGCCAAAATAGTACAGGAAGCATCTCGTTTCATAAAAATGACCGGTATTCCGATTCGAGTAGAGCAAATGATCTAGTTATGCTGGCGGAGTATTAATCAACTGGTCTTTTATAGAGAATTCCAGGCGCCAGTAAAACGACCCCATCTTCTATTATGACCGATTCTGGTTCATTTGTTGTGCCTGCAAATATGAATTTGGTTGAACCGCCATCTATTTCTTTAAACATAATCCAGTCATAAATCTCAGTATCTTTAAATTGTCCGATTGGCTGTGATGATCTGGCGGTTACCGTTAGTTCCTTATTGCTTACATATTTGCTGCTTGCCTCAAGACTTTTGACCTGCTGTTCATAAAACTCTTCAGCGATATCAGCATCTGCAATGAAAGATGCCAAATCGTCCCCGTAATATTTATGTTGAAGATAATTGAACAGAGGATTTGCGAGTAATGTTCGTGCTGAAATTGCAGTAGAAAGAATTAATAATGAAGTACCTATGCTGGCGGCATCGAGGTCAAGTCTATGAATAATGTATGCACTTGCAGTGGCGGAAGATAGAAGTAGGTGCATGGTGATTATTTTTTTGCCTAGATCATGCAATTCAAAGATCAATTCAATTTTACGGGGAGGCTTGGTCATGTTCGTCGCCCTAGAGTTTGTTATCAAGGTTATTTGATATTAGGCTCTAGGTGCGACGTAATATGTCCTATCTAACTTTAGGAAAGTTCCAGCTTGAACAGGTGGCATTCTAAGCTAAATATCACCTGGCTATCGGTAGTATTTTCAAATATTGGGTTTTGGACATTATTCGATAGCGGCGCAATTCTTAATCTATTTGCTCGAATCAAATTAGCTGTCAAATTAAATTGTGACTTTTTTATTTCTTTCTTCTCTTTGTCTCTAAGAGTATCCAAGGTATCTATTAAAGTATTGTTGGTTTGAACATCGTATAGATCATATGGGTTAAACGTTTTCGAGTTTTTATTTTGAATTGCCTTTTTGTGCATAAGTTGTATGTTTTCAGGTGCCTTTTTAATAAGCGTGTGACTATTAAATATACTTGCTAATAAAATAATATATTTATGATTAGTCTTGCGATGATTCGCCGCTTGAATTACGGCATTAACAGAATCTTTTTTGCTTTCGGTCTTATTTATGGAAAGTAATGATTTAAACTCTATTGATGCAGTGTGAGATCTATCTTTGTGCTGTATGCAAATTGCCAGATCCTCTTCAACTATAGTGTTTCTAGTTGGACAGGGATATTGTTTATCCATAGAAATGGACATAAGTTCGCAGTCCTTGTAGATGGTGTTGCAGTGTTTGTTAAAGTGATTCTCTAATGCCATGCTAAATAGATACTTCAAGGGGATTTCAATTTTTCCGTTATACGCCCAAATAGAAGCATTCTGAGTGCTAAGGTTGTTTCGTAGCTCATTCGCAGCACCTGCTAATAATTGATCAATTTTGTTGCTATCCATACTTATGGTTACCTAAATTTAAAATCGAAGATTTCAGTATAGCTTTCAACCTAAAGTGCTGTCGTAGTTCATATAAATTAGCCCATTTTTTAATTTAGCTCCCGCCTGAAAACACGACATGTATATCCACCCACCCTATAGATATGTCTTCAATAACGACATACCATTATCCCAAGCAAGATAAACCTTCAATGGAACACCCACGTGAACGTCAGGAGTTGGCATGCATAAGTTTAATGGCGAATTAATATTTTCTCCCTCAGATTTAGTGGGTTTCACCTACAGCGAATTCGCCAGTTGGATGGATCGATTCAAACTCGAATGCAGTCCGCAGGCGCCAGAGCCAGATGCAGTCGACTCGTTCATGCAACTTCTATTCGCCAAAGGCGAAAGCCACGAAGCCGCCATGCTAAATACCTTTGCGGCACAAGGTTTAACCATTGTTAATATCTCGCTCGATCTCCTTGGCAAGGATGCCTCCTTTTTTCAAAAGCAACAGGCCACACTCGAAGCCATGCAATCCGGTGTGGATGTTGTCTATCAAGCTGCGTTGGAATTATTGCCCTTTCGCGGCTTTGCGGATTTTTTAATCAAAATTCCAAATCAACAAAGTCAAACCAGTAGCTTTGGCGATTACCATTATGAAGTGTGGGACACTAAATTATCTCGCTCCTTGAAGCCTTCCTTTGTCATTCAATTGTGTGTGTATGCAGAAATGCTTGAGCAACTTCAAGGTGTTCGCCCTAAGAATATAGTGGTCGCCTTGGGTAGTGGCGTGCAGGAGCGGTTAGTCACAGAAGAATATTTCTATTACTACCGCTCGCTAAAGCAACGCTTTTTGGATATGCATGAACAGTGGAATTCCACCCAAATGCCAGACCCAGCGGCATCAAACAGTTTTGGGCGCTGGAGTACCTATGCAGAGCAATTGCTTAAAGAGCGCGATCATCTTTCTTTCATCGCCAACATCAGCAGTTCGCAAATCAAAAAATTAAATGAAGTGGGCATTTTTACCTGTGCTGAATTAGTCAGCACCACGGTTACGCGCATTCCCAGCATGAACCCCAGTGTTTTTCAAAGCATAAAAGCACAAGCGCGTATTCAGCAACAAAGCGCAGGCCAAATGCCCCCCTTATTTGAAATTTTAGCGCCCGCAAACGCTGGTCTTGCCCTGTTGCCTCCTCATTCGCCGCTTGATGTATTTTTCGATATTGAAGGTTTCCCCCTTGCCGAGGGCGGCTTGGAATATTTGTGGGGAAATACCTATTTTGATGAACAGGAAAATCGACAATTTTTCGATTTCTGGGCGCATAACCCTGTGCAAGAAAAAGCAGCATTTAAAAATTTTATTGAATGGGCTTACGCACGTTGGCAGCAAGACCCGCAAATGCACATTTATCACTACGCCAACTATGAAATTGCCGCCTGCCGAAAGCTTATGGGGCGTTACGGTGTGTGCGAATACGAAGTAGACCAATTGCTGCGCAATAATGTGTTTGTAGATCTATACAAAATTGTAAAAGCGGGCATTTTGTTGGGTGAGCCACGTTACTCCATTAAAAACGTAGAGCATTTATACCGAGGCAAGCGCGAAACTGAAGTTGGTAACGGTGGCGATTCAGTTGTTGTCTACGAACAATGGCGCGAAGCTTTTGCGGAAGGCAAAGAAACCGACGATTGGCGTACATGTAAAACGCTAAAAGATATTCGCGATTACAATATCGACGACTGCAACTCCACACAAGAATTAACGGATTGGCTGCGCAATCAGCAAGCGAAACAAAACATCGTTTATATTGGCATCAAAGAAGTTGATGAACCAAAAATATCCGATGAGGTTACCGCACGCACCAACCTGCGCGATAAACTGTTAACCAAAAGTGAAACTCTGCAAGACGATGATGCACGCATTACCGAAAACATGGCGTGGACGTTAGAATTTCACCGCCGTGAAACCAAGCCTATGTGGTGGCGTTTATTCGACCGCATGGGGCTAAGTCATGTTGAGCTAGAAGATGATTTAGATTGCGTTGCCAGCTGTGTACGTACATCACGTGAACCATTTAAAGAGTCTGATCGTGCGCGAAATTTTTGCTATGAATACCAATTCGATATCAACCAAGAGTACAAACCGCTCAAAAATGACAATGCGTATTTGCTTGGCCCAAACCTAGATAAAGTCTCTTTGGTTCAAGACGAATGCGATTTTGATAAAGGCCTTGTGGTTGTTAAATGCAAAGAGGAGCCTGAACAGGTTATCTCCCTAATTCCTGATGAATACATCGCCCCCGGTGCTATTCAAACGGCGATAGACGATGTTGTTGCTGATTTTGACTCAGGTAACTTACACAATACCGCCATAGATGATTTTCTCTACCGCAAACAGCCGCGCATTAAACATCATGCGGGTGGTGATATTGTTACCGCGACAGATTCCAGCATCCGGTTGCAACAAATCATCACTGCTGTAGTGAATTTAGATAACAGCTATTTAACCCTTCAAGGTCCACCGGGTGCCGGTAAAACCCACACCGGCAAACACATTATTGCAGAGCTGGTTAAACAAGGTAAAAAAATCGGTATCAGCAGTAACAGCCACAAAGCCATTAACAATTTATTGATTGGCGTTGCTGAATATTGCCGCGAACAAAATATCCCTGCGAAATGCTTTTGCACCAAAGACACCGGCGATGAAATTGCAGATAACAACATTCAAGTTCTAAAAAATGATCAAATCGAAAACCATTTAGTGTCTGGTTGCGTTATTGGCACCACGGCGTGGGGCTTTTGTCGTGAAGAGCTAAAAGGCGAGTTCGATTACTTATTTATCGACGAAGCAGGGCAGGTATCTGTCGCAAAATTAATCGGTATGAGCCGCGCCACCAGCAACATCATTCTTATGGGCGACCAAATGCAACTCGGCCAACCAAGCCAAGGTTCGCATCCCGCTGAAAGTGGCCTTTCAATTTTGGATTACTTACTACATGACTCGCCCATTATTCCGGCTAATATGGGCATATTTTTGGATACAACTTACCGCATGCACTCTGCGGTAAACCACTTCGTCAGTAATGCTATTTACCAAGGCCAATTAAAATCCCATCCAGATAATGACAAACAAGTTATACAAGTGCCTGCAAATTACTCAGGTGCGCTTGATAAAGAAGCTGGCGTCATTTTTATCCCCGTAGAACACCAAGGCAATACGCAAGCCAGTGATGAAGAAGTCGCAGAAATTAAGAAGTTAGTACGCGAGTTAATAGGGCGACCCTTTACCGATAAAAAAGGCAACACAAAGCCCATTGAACTTAGTGATATGCTTTTTGTCGCCCCCTATAACCATCAAGTGAACAAGCTAAAAATGGCGCTCGGAGATAGCGCTAAAGTTGGCAGTGTCGATAAATTCCAAGGCCAAGAAGCCCCCATTGTTTTCTTCAGCTTGTGCAGTAGTGATGCCAACGAATCAGCACGTGGCATGGATTTTTTGTTCGATAAACAACGCATCAACGTAGCTATCTCGCGTGCACAGTGTCTGGCGATTACTGTAGCTAGCCCCAATTTATTGAATGCTCTCGCGCAAAATATCGAACAAATGAAAAAACAAAACCTTGTTGCTATGTTGTTTGAATATGGTGCTGATAAATCTAACCAAACTGAAGATGATTTGTTCGCTAAGGCTTTAGCTCTGGTACTTGAAAACAACAATGCATCGGTAGCATTTTTGCAACGATCATTGTGTATTGGATATTCCCGTGCGCAATTACTACTTGTAGCAATGGAAGGGCGATGGGTTAGTGAGGTAAAAGATGACGGCTATCGCCGGGTTCTATCTAGAAATTGATCGGAAGTATAAAGTTAGCCTTTGAACATTAACTGTCTACAAATACATGCGGTAGTTCATATGAGTCAATATTATTCTAGGCTGGTCTTGCATCTTGAGGTAATGTTGCTCAGATTGAGCATATTAAAGTTAGAGTTTTTGATTGGGTTTTACACTGCGTTCAAGTTTCAGGCGCAGCGAACAAAGCTTAAAATTTGATGGGTTTAACCTGCGGTTTTTGAACGCACCTATTAAACAGTGAGATGAAATAATGGAATGTCACAACCGTGTACTCGCCTGTTATAGGGTACATCAATAGAAATTGTAGCGGGACCACAAATTTAGGGCTGAAGTCAGTCTCAGCGGGCTGATCGCACTTGGAGGTGAAAAATGTACGACGCAAATTTAACCGAACAAGAATTGGCTTTTATGAATGGCGTATTTGACCGCGTAAAGTCCGGCGAGCTTGGTGGGCTGCAAGCGGCGGATGAGCTTACAGCCTATTTTGGTGAAGAGCAGATGGCAGAAATTCTAGCGCAAGAAGATGACGGTGGTTACGAATTCGAATTGCCAGAAAATGATGAGGAAAATGTAGAATGAAATCCCCAACGTCCGTAAAAACTTTAGAGGAATTTTGTCGTGTGCAATTGTCAAAATCGTTTTTTATGCGCGATTTTTTGTATTCGGAAATATCGCAAATTGAACGCATTCCCAATCTACCAGACGACCCAGATCTAGCTATTGCCGCTGGCAAAGCCCTTTGCGAAAACGTGTTGGAACCCATTCAAGATGCATTAGGCAGGATTGCTATTCGCTCTGCTTATCGTTCCTGTGCGGTCAACGCCAAAGGCGCAGAGAATAAAAACCAATACAATTGCTCTCGTAACGAAGCTAATTACGCCAGCCACATTTGGGATATGCGCGATGCCAACGGCCATATGGGTGCAACTGCATGTATTGTTGTTACATCATTCCTGCCG
>JACCDN011161570.1_pt1 | contig 12908 bp, 11 predicted proteins | sample 7441691 | NCBI WGS metagenome assembly JACCDN01 (sample SAMN15323439, study PRJNA562643) | freshwater metagenome | isolation source: river surface water | place: USA:Blue River Watershed | collected 2017-08-16 | reverse complement strand
GCACGGTGTCGTGGACTTAGTATTCATGGACTTAGTATTCATGGCCTTAGCTCAGTGATCAGATCATGCGGTCAATCAGTTCTACCCAGTGACGTACCGGTGTCTCGGTACCCGACTGCAGATGGTTGATACAACCCACATTGCCGGACACGATTTCATCAGGCGAAGTCTTGAGAAGATTGCCCAGTTTACGATCCAGCAATGTCTGCGACATCGCCGGTTGCAGCATCGAATAGGTTCCGGCCGAACCACAGCATAGATGGCTTTCGCTACACAGACTCACCGTCACACCCAGCTGACTCAATAACCCTTCGACGGCACCCCGAATCTTCTGCCCGTGCTGCAGCGTACATGGCGGGTGGTAGGTCACCCGTTCCGGCACCCCATCTGCGTGTTTGGCGGTCACCAGCGCCTCGAGTGCTGGCGCATAGGCCGGCAGAATCTCACTGAGATCCTTCGCCATCGACGCAATACGCTTTGCCTTCTCGGCATAGACGGGGTCATTGGCCAACAGCTCGGCATAATCCTTGATCATCACACCGCAGCCCGAGGCGTTGATCACGATGGTATCCACCCCCTGCGCCACATAGGGCCACCAGGCATCGATATTCGCCTTGATCTGCGCATGCGCACCGCTGTGGTCGTTGAGGTGCTGGCGAATAGCACCACAACAACCGGCTTCGGATGTCGTCACAAGATGAATACCCAGCTTATCAAACACCCGTGCCGTTGCCGCATCGACATTAGGCATCAGCGCCGGCTGCACGCAGCCCAGATGCAACAGCATCTGCCGGGCATTCGGTTGACGAGAAGCATTCACCGGCCAGACACCGGCGGGTTGTACGACCTGGATCTTTTTCTTCAGGGCCGTCGGCATCACGGGGCGTACGAAACGGGCCAGACCGAAAAGACCACCAAATAGCGCACGCCGGCTCAGCGTTTCCCGGATAAGCCAATGCTGTATTCGTTGGAACAGCGGACGACTGACCCGTTCATCGACATAGCGCCGTCCGATATCGACCAGACGCCCATAGCGCACACCGGAAGGACAAGTCGACTCACAGTTACGACAGGTCAAGCAGCGATCGAGGTGAGACTGCGTTTTGGCCGTCACCGGTGCACCCTCGACCATTTCCTTCATCAGGTAGATGCGACCGCGAGGGCCATCGAGCTCATCCCCCAACACCTGATAAGTAGGACACGTCGCCGTACAGAAGCCACAGTGGACACACTTGTTGATGATCGACTTGACGGTGCCGATGTCCTCGTCATTCTGGAACTCGGGCGCAATATTTACCTGCATGACATCACCCTCACAAATCCCGGTACAGTCGACCAGGATTAAAGACACCCTGGGGATCAAAGGTCTGTTTCAGGCGCTGATGAACCGCCATCAACGCGGCAGACGGTTGCTCGAATACATCCGCAATCCCGCAACCTTCTGCATGACGATTATCAAAGCACACGGCATGCCCCCCCAGACTGCGTGCCAGATCACGTATCTTTGATGCAGATTCACTAGACCAGATCCAACGCTGGGCACCGCCCCACTCGATCAGTGGATCATCCGCGCCGTGCAGATCCTGCACCGTCACGACACGGGTTATCTGCGGCAACGACAAACGCCAGAGCACCTCAGTGTTAGACCCCTGGTTGAAAAATCCAACGCTTTGATCACGCAAACCAGTCCACAACGATGCGGCATCATCCGCGTTCAGACGGCTGCCACCCAACTGCTGGATCGCCGAATCGACCGCCGCACGTGCCCCCGACAGACGCACATGCAGAACACCGCGCTGCCAGGCGGTTGCCGACAGTGGTAATGGTCGCCCAGACCAGCTATTAACCTGCTCAATGGCTCGTGCCATATCCATGTCAAAGCGCAAGGTCGCCGTCGCTGGTGATACGGGTAAAACCTTGAGCGACACCTGAGAGATCACACCCAGCACGCCCAAGGAACCCGTCATTAAACGCGAAACATCATAGCCTGCCACGTTTTTCATGACCTGACCGCCAAACTTGAGGACATCGCCCTTCCCATCAATGACGTGCATGCCCAGAACAAAATCACGGGCAGCGCCAGCGAATGGTCGGGACGGACCGGACAGCGCCGTCGCAATACAGCCACCTAATGTGGCCTCTGAAGCACCACTGCAACAATGGCGTGGTGGTTCAAAGGCCAGCATCTGGCCATGATCTGCCAGCACCTGTTCGAGTTCAGCCAGCGGCGTTCCAGCACGAGCGGTCACTACCAGCTCGGCTGGGTCGTAGTCGACAATGCCGGTATGGCCCGTGGTGTGCAGCTTCGTGCCTAGCTTCACCGCATTGCCATACCAATGTTTGGTGCCGCCGCCTTCAATCGTCAGTTGACCACCCGTAGCCGCGGTATCGCGGATCTGCGTGATCAAGTCGTTTGTCAAATCACTCATGGATCTTATTCCAGCGTCTAGAAGCGCGGTAAATCCGCATGGGGCATCTGGCCGTGATGCACATGCATGCGGCCATATTCGGCACAACGATGCAGCGTTGGAATCGTTTTGTCCGGATTCAGCAAGCGTGCCGGGTCAAAAGCGGCTTTGACCCCAAAAAATGCGTCCCGCTCTTTCTCGTTGAACTGGATGCACATGGTATTGATCTTCTCGATGCCAACGCCGTGCTCCCCGGTCACTGTACCGCCCAGAGCCACACAGGCCTCCAGAATCTCGTTACCGAAGTTTTCTGCACGATGCCATTGATCGACATCCGAACCATCAAACAGAATCAGTGGGTGCATGTTGCCATCGCCGGCATGGAAGACGTTCATGCAGCGCAAGTCATAGCGCCCTTCCATCTCCTTGATCTGGTTAAGCAAGGTGGCAATGTGCTTCTTGGGGATGGTGCCGTCCATACAATAGTAGTCTGGCGAAATCCGGCCAGCCGCTGGAAAGGCATTCTTGCGGCCACTCCAGAACACCATCCGTTCTGCTTCGCTCTCCGATACCTGGATACGTGTCGCACCGGACTGCCGCAACACAGTACTCATCCGCTCGATTTCTTCCGCAACTTCTTCGGCTGTACCGTCAGACTCACAGAGCAGAATCGCTTCGGCATTGAGGTCATAACCGGCATGAACAAACTCTTCTACGGCACGGGTGGCCGGTTTATCCATCATTTCCAGCCCGGCCGGAATCAGGCCAGCGGCAATCACATCCGCCACGGCATTGCCAGCCTTGGTCATATCATCAAAGCTGGCCATGATGACGCGAGCCACCGGTGGTTTCGGCACCAGACGGACCACCACCTCGGTCACCACCGCCAGCATGCCTTCGCTACCGATCATCACGCCCAGCAGATCCAGCCCCGGCGCATCCAGGGCTTCTGTGCCGAATTCGACAATCTCGCCGCCCATCAGCACGGCACGGACCTGGATCACGTTGTTCACGGTCAGGCCGTATTTGAGACAGTGCACACCACCCGAGTTCTCCGCAACGTTACCACCGATCGAACAGGCAATCTGGCTGGAGGGATCCGGTGCGTAGTAGAGATCGTGGGGCGCTGCCGCTTCTGAAATCGCCAGATTCCGTACCCCCGGTTGCAATACGGCCCGCCGGCTGAGCGGATTGATATCCAGAATCTGGTTCATTTTGGCCGTGGAAAGGACAATCCCTTCGGCCATGGGCATGGCACCCCCCGATAGACCGGTACCGGCACCACGGGGCACCACGGGAATTGCGTGCGCCAGACACAGACGCAGAACCGCCTGCACCTGGGATTCGTTCTCAGGCAAAGCAACGGCCAGCGGCAGTTGCCGGTAGGCGGCCAGACCATCGCACTCGTAAGGCGCGGTATCTTCCTGCTTCCAGAGCAAATTGCCGGCGGGAAGTATGTCCCCCAGCGCATCAATCAGGCGTTGTTGCGAGTCGTTCATAAGCGGTGTCTGCACAATGATGACATCGTTTGATTATAGAAACGAACAGTAGGCTAGGACATGAATCATTTTGCCGTACGGCATGAGTAATATTCACGCCGGGCATGCTGCATCACAGCACCCGCACCGCTGAGCGCGGGAGTCCCCGTAAAAGTACGACGGATTTAGCCCGTATTTCTCAGTGCTGCCGAGATTCCGTTAATACTGAGATGGATACCGCGCTGCACCTTTTCACCGGCTTGTCCCAGACGGTAACGGCGGATCAGTTCCAACTGCAAATGGTGTAACGGATCAATATAGGGGAAACGATGTTTCATCGAACGGGCCAACCCCGGGTTACCTGCCAGCCGATGTTTATCTCCGGTAATCTGGCCCAGAGCTTCGACAGTCCGTTGCCACTCCACTTCGATGGCCTTAAAAATCTTCTTGCGCAAGCGACTGTCCGGCACCAACTCGGCGTAGCGGGACCCCAGTGCCAGATCACTCTTGGCCAGCACCATATCGATATTAGAGAGCAACGTCCGGAAAAACGGCCATTCCTTGTACATACGTTGCAGCAGTGCCAGTCGTGCCTTGCGACCAGCCGGTTTTGTACCGTCACCTGCCAGATATTCAGCTACTGCTGAACCAAAGCCATACCAGCCCGGCAACGTTAAACGACATTGACCCCAACTAAAGCCCCAGGGAATGGCCCGCAGATCTTCGATCTGTTCCAGCGCCTTGCGTGACGCCGGACGAGAACCAATATTGAGTTGCGCCAATTCCTTGAGCGGTGTGGCCGCAAAGAAATAATCCGTAAAGCCCGCTGTCCCATAGACCAGATCCCGGTAGGCTCGCGTACTGGATGCCGACAGTGCCACGGCCACCTCATGAAAGGCAGCCGGCGCGGTCTTCGTCGGCTGTAGAAGTGTGGCTTCCAGTGTCGCGGCGACCAGGGTTTCCAGATTCCGTCGGCCGATTTCCGGGTTGGCGTACTTCGAAGCAATCACCTCACCCTGCTCGGTCAGACGAATTTGCCCACGCACCGTGCCCGGTGGCTGCGCCAGAATGGCCTCATAGCTGGGGCCACCGCCGCGACCAACGGTGCCCCCACGCCCATGGAACATACGGAGCTGGATGTTATGGCTATTCGCCAGTTGTTCGAACAGATTGACCAGCGCAATCTCGGCTCGGTAGAGCTCCCAATTACTGGTAAAAATTCCACCATCTTTGTTACTGTCACTGTAACCCAGCATGATGTCCTGCTCGCCACCGGAACGTTTCACCAGATCGGCAATCCCGGCTAAGGCATAGAAGTCACGCATAATCGGCGTGGCGTTACGCAAATCGGCGATGGTTTCAAAGAGCGGCACGACAATCAGGTCGACTTCAGCGACATGGTCCAGCGTGCCCCGCATCAGGCCGACTTCTTTACAGAGCAGCAACACCTCCAGCAAATCACTCACGGTTTCCGTGTGGCTGATGATGTAGTGGCGGATCGCCATCCGACCATAGCGGACAATGACGTCGCGAGCCATCTCGAAAATGGCTACTTCATCTTTAAACAGCGCAGAATAGCCTGCCGTCGGCACCCGCAATGGACGTACATCATTCAGCGCATTTAACAGGCAGCGCTGGCGCGCAGACTCATCCAGTGCTGAATAATCGACACACAGACCCGACATCGCAAACAGCTCAGCCACCACCGCTTCATGCTTGTCTGAACTCTGACGCAAATCAACGGTCGCGAGATGGAAGCCAAATACATCAACCGCCCGCAGCAGTGGATGCAAACGCTGTAACGCCAGCGCTTCTGCTCCCTGGGTTTTCAGACAAGCCTCAATGGCTTGCAGATCGACCTTGAACGCATCGGCATCCGGATAAGCTGCGCTCGATGTCGTATCACCTACCATCAAGGACTGCAGGGTGGCATTCAAACGCGCATGAATATAGGTTAAAGCACGACGATAGACTTCATCCTGGCGATGCTCACTGTGATCGGCCGATGCCTCAGCCAGTGACAGCACCTCGGGAGTAAAGTCAGTCATCATCGATGACTGCGATAGTTCCCGCGCCAGAGCCTTCACTTCCGTCAAATAATGACGCAGCGCTACTTCGCACTGGCGTTGTGTGGCATAGGCTAGCGTTGCTGCGGTTACATTCGGGTTACCGTCCCGGTCACCGCCGATCCAGTGCCCCATCCGGAAAAAACTGGCAACGGATTTACCTGGCAGATCCATTTCCAGATTGGCATACAAACGCGGAATCTCGGTCAGGAACGTACTATGGTAGTAGCTGAGCGCATTTTCAATCTCATCGATCACCGTGAGTTTGGTAAAACGCAGCAGACGCGTTTGCCAGAGCTGTGTCACGCGCCCGCGGATCTGTTGTTCATTGATCAGCAAACGACGCTCGAGCAAGGGATTGGGCTTTTTCAAGGCGGCCGTTTCACCGCGGATCGTATCGCGCTCAGCCAGTAATTCGGCGATATCGCGTTCCGCATCGAGAATACTTTTACGTTGTACCTCGGTCGGGTGCGCCGTCAGCACCGGCGACACATAGGCCTGTGCCAGCATCTGGGCAATGGTTTTGGTGCTTTTGCCGTGATCATGCAATTTCTGCAGGGTGGCATCAATACTACCCGGCTGCAGTCGCCCCGCCCGCTCGTACACCGCACGTCGACGAATGTAATGACGGTCTTCCGCCAGATTGGCCAGATGACTGAAATAGGTAAAAGCCCGGATGACCCGGACGGAGTCTTCATCACTCAGATGCTTAAGGCGCTTTTTCAACCGACGATCTGCTGCCTGATCGGCATCGCGGCGAAAAGCAACAGACAGGCTTCGGATCTCTTCTACAAGTTCGTAGACTTGGGTGCCTTCCTGCGTGCGAATCACATCACCCAGAATGCGTCCGAGCAAACGGATGTCATCGATTAACGGCTTTTCGGCATCCAGCTTTTGACGGCGAGCTTCCATCACTGACCCTTTTCATCATTTTTTCATTGCAAACATAGCAAAGCGAACTGTCGCAACCACATCGACGGTCTTAAAAATTATAGACAGTCGTGCTTGTGCAGCATGTGAAAACAATTGGGCAAACGCTGAGAATTATTCAGCCAGCTGATGCATTTCGGTCTTAAACCACTCGATAAACGCTGCACACTCCCAGCGATCTGCCACACCTGGCTTCCAGCAAAGATAGTGGTGGTTATAAGCAGGAATCACATGGTCCGACAACCGGATCAGGCGACCACTTTCCAGCCAGGCAGAACCCAATCGGCTGCGTGCCAGGCAAACCCCCAGACCAGCTGCCGCCGCATCATAGAGCAGCCCCAGGTCATTAAACTTCGCAGTGGTTTTCAGGCGCTGTTTGTCCAGCCCACAGTGGTCAAACCAGCTCTCCCAGGGTTCAAGCTCACTGTGAATCAGCAAGGCCCGCGCCACGATGTCGTCCTGATCAAATCCGGCCAAACCGCCGACCTCGTTCAGATAGTTTGGACTACAGGCCGGGGTAATATGATCGGACATAAGATGCACAGATTCTCGATCGGCAAATGGTCCCTGACCAAAACGCACTTCCAGATCGGTTTCCTGAGACACGACATTGAACAGCGGAATCGACACCTGCAACACCAGATCAATTTCCGGATAAGCATAGCGAAACAACGGCAGACGCGGCATCAGCACCTGACGGGCAAAGGTGGGTGTCACGGCTAATCGAAGCGTCGTTCGATTGCCCATGGGTCCCAAGGGCTCCGTTACCTGCAGAATGGTGAGCGCTTCGCGAACGCGCTTCAGATAGGCTTCGCCTTCGGGCGTCAGGCTGAAATCCTTGCGCACAAACAGTTTGAACTTCAGCTGCTCTTCGATTTGGCGAATCCGATGACTCACCGCACTAGGGGTAATAAACAGCTCCTCGGCCACCTGCGTCACATTACGATGACGGGCCAGCGCTTCAAATGCCAGCAACCCCTGGATATTCGGGACACGCGGAAAAATCACCAGCCACCTTTCTTGCTATCGACAATGTGTGTTCTATGGAACCTTCATTGTAGACTGCATCCCTGCATCTAGTTGGCAGTTTCTTCACAATCGTATATTTTGTGAAGCATCCTGCTCAATCGCTGATTGAGCGATCTACCCGTACCGGAGGTCGTATGAAGTTGCCAAGCCAGTTTGCACTGATCAGCGCCACAAGCATCGCCCTCGTCGCCACCAGCGTCTATGCTGCCAAACCCGCGCCGCTCGATGATGGAATGCCGACCACGCTGCGCCCGGCCAATTACCCAGCCAAATACCCTTCGGATCCAGCCAGCATTGCCCGCGGTGAAAAGCTCTTCAAGAGCGACAAGCTATCCACGAACGGCCGTGCCTGTAACTCCTGTCATGCAGATGCCAGCACCTTCGGCCCAAACTTCAGCAAACCCTACCCGCATCCGGCCATGAACGCTCAGGCCCGCTTTGGCGTCGCAAAACTGCATCTGGATGAAGTCATTCAGGTCTGCCTGCAGGGTCCGTTGCGTGCCACGCCGCTGGAATGGGGCTCACAGGAACAGGCCGACCTCGTGGCCTATCTGACCAACGTGCAAAAAACCGGGAAGATGACTGCCAAATAATCACGAAGTTTTAGTGATACTGGGCTTTCGCCACCAACGTCGATAGGCGGCAAAACCTAAAAGCAGCAACAGTCCGATCAGGGCAATACGCACGCGGTTATCAAGCAGCATGCGGTCAAAACGACCGTACTCCATGCGCTGCTTGATCGCCATCATAAAGTCGGATACCGTGTCCTGACATGGTAGCGCCGACATTTCCGGCGGCGTCAGCGACGCTGCAAGCCCGTCAGGCAGCGTTGCCAGGGTACGACCGACGACTGCTTGATAGAGATCTTGCGCGATATAGGGCGACAGATACTTATGCGTATCACCCGCATCATTGAGCACAGCGCTGGTTTCTTGAGCCAGATTTTTACAGACATCCTGGGCCAATTGAGCATTCAGTGGGCCTACATCCCCCTGTGCGAAAACGACACCCGCGCCTAGCAGGCTCAACAGCAAACAAAGGCGGATCATTGACGCTCTCCTGGCATTGCAACTTTGTCCGAGGGGACCTCAGCCTCAATGCGGGTATTCATGCGCGCTGCGTAGGCCGACCGGTGGCGCGCTGCATCCTTAACTCGCTCACGAGCACGTATCGCCGGTGTCATAGCCAAGCGGTGCGCGCGCACGCGACACGCAACACAACAGTAGCGCGCATCTCTGCGCTTGGGCATAAAACTCGCCAAACAGGTCCAGCAATGAGCGCTCACCGTAAGCTCCGTCAAAACAATCGTTACGGAGATTGTACTTGAAACACACTCTGTAACGCCTGTAGCCGTTACAGAGATACAAAACAAAACCAAATTCACCCGTCTCTGTAACAGCTATAACCGTTACAGAGAACAATCAATCACTGATACAAAGCGATTATTTAGCGAAGCGCTGTCCGATTTTTTTAGCGGCCAGACAAGCTATCACAGGGCCGTCCCGTGACCGATCCTCCGTCACCACCCCGTTACCATCCGACAAGTAATGCCAGCGAAACGCCTGAAGGGAAGCCTCGGGTACTCTCGGGTCATAGCCCAGCATTGACAGCGCTTGAGCCATATCCGGTGGATCAGATTTGTCCCCCAGCTCAACGCCCATATCCGAAGGGCCACACCACAAGCCAAAGCCATAGCCAGCCAGTTTTTCCCAGGGGAAGTACGGACCCGGATCAATCTTCCGACCCGGTGCCACATCCGAATGCCCGACAAAGTTAGGCGTGGCGATCCGGTATCGCACGCGAAGATCCTGCAACAATGCCAGCAGCGTCTCCATTTGTGCCTCGGCATAGGGTTCCTGGCCATTGTTATCCAGCTCAATGCCAATTGAGGCCGAATTCACATCCCCTACTCCAGCCCAATAAGACTGCCCAGCGTGCCAGGCACGCTTACTCTCGGGCACGAGCTGGTTCAGCTTGCCGGAACGCTCAATCAGATAATGGGCACTCACCCGTCGTTCTGGGGAAGTCAGCGTATTCAACGAATGCACGGCATCGTCATTGCTGGTGTAGTGAATCACGACCATGACGGGCCGCCGATCATCAAAGTTAGGGCTCGGCACGACCGTCACAGGCAAAAGGGTGTCCGGTTTAAAACCGGCGCACCCCACCATCAACCCGCACAAAGCCAACGTGGCAAACCAAAACATCCACGCTGACCATTGCTTGATCATGCAGGGCCCAGCTACAGTCTGCCTAAATCAAAGAGCAACATGGTGCCCCGTCAATTACTGATCCAGCTTGACTGTCACACCACTGCTGCTGAGATTCAGCTGAACGCCTTCTGACGTGCTGGTCAGACGCATAATCACGCCATTCTGGTTCTTGAGGATCGTACCGCCAACACCACCGCCCAGGGTGATGCTGCTTTCCAGCTTGGTGAATGTCCCCGAAAACTTGGAAATATCCGGCATATCATAAACCTCGCCCGCCAGCGACACCTTCGAAACACCCACATTAGCGCCGACACTCATGCCACTGATCTTGAACGGAAAAGTTTTGCCCTGATAGTTCAGCACACCACTTCCACGACTACCGCCAACAATGAGTGCAAACTGAGTCTCGGTAATATTGACTGTACCGACCGGTTGCTTGGGATTATCTGCCGCATAAGCCCCGCCGGCGACAAAAACAAAACCCAGAAACAGCATCGAGAAAAACTTACGGATCGACTGTTGCATACATCACCTCTACTTTAATAAAACCGACTGAAATACCACCTTCAAAAACGTCAGGTCACGTGATTTATTTTTTTAGACTTGGCTTTACGGACATGGCATTCCGGATGCACCTCTGCAACGCCGGAATGCACTGCGAAACACCCATCCAGCGGACACTTAGTCCCTTCGGGACAATGATGCTCGAGCTTGCACTCTGCTTGCGTTTGATCGGTCATAACCATTTCTCCAGCGACCTCGCAACGTGAGACCGAGATATCAACACCACCCATGATGACCTCCCTCTTCAAGAAGTGATGTCTTCATAGTACGCCGATGATCAAAAAAATCCATGAGGCCCTGATCTTCAAAATCAGCTCACCTTGGTTTCTTCTAATTCGCCCTTGCGGCGCTCGATGATTTTGTTAAGTGTGGCCAACCCATTAAGAATGAAAAAGAATTTTTCCTTTGTGCCAGCCGGTGCCCAGGTCGATTCAATGCGATCGTTCATCACCTCGAATTCAAGCTCACACTTGGCCAGTTCGTCGATATTTTCAGCACCTTTAATTTTGCGTAGCAAGATGCACATGTCACCATAATGATCATAAAGCATCAGCGTCATATGAAATTTACGATAGGTCGGCACCAGTTTCATCAGAGGGATCGAAATAGCAAACAGCGCCGCGATGAGCAGCCATGCCCGATCCAGCAGACTGGCTAACCAGAAAGGAGAATCGTGTTTAAAGACCGAGCCTTCATTCTCGATATATTTAACGGCAACTGGACTCTTTTTCTGAGCCTGATCTAGGAATGCAGGGAAACCGCCATAGCGCTGAAAGTAATTGGCTTTATTTTTGTAATGCGTTTCTGTCGCTAACATGAACAAAAACTGGATGGCTGGATGCAGTTGCTTCTGAACCGTGATGGTTGAAGAGGTCGTCACCAAGTTGATATCCTCGGTCGGCCGTAGCGGGCTTAAAGAAACCCCACCCGTCGGGAATACGACGGCATCCGCATAATGGATCCGCCCGGCAATCGCTTTCGCCGACTTAAAGTTCCATAAGTGCACATCAGGTGAGGTGAGGAGCTGCTGAACCAGAACTGAGTCAGGATTAGCCATCATAAAAAGACCATCGAGATTCCCGTTCAGAAGCTGTTCTACCCCCTCTTTCGTATTGAGTTCCCGTAGATTGGGATGATCATCTACGGACACCTGAAACTCCTTGAGCATGTCTCGCACCATAAACTGCGTACCACTATGACGCAGTCCGATGGAAATCTGCTTGGTAGACAGGAAGCTCATGGCAGAGCTTTCAATATCAACATTCCCCCGGTAGAAAAACCAGAGGGGTTCATACTGGATACTGCCCAAGGAATACAAGGGTAGTGATTTAGGGATAGATAACCCGGCCTGGGTAAAAGCCGCATCAACTTCACCACGCTCGAGGAGCGCGAGATTATCGATTGAACCGTGTGACGGCACCAAGACTAGGTCAACGCCATGCTCGGCAAAAAAATCCTTGTACCACTGACCCAGTTGATCATTGATCGATTGCGGCTCCCCCGTAGCCATAACCACGGTCCGCGGTGGAAAAGGTCTAGCGGCATAGAACAACAAACCAATCCCGACAAGTATGATCACGACGAGGTACCAATAATGCCGGACAAAGCTAATGAGTGCCCGGTATTCGTCTAGGCTGTTCGCCTTGAATTGCCGGGAGTAATCCGGGCGGTCAAACTGTGGTGGAAGTTTCATAGTGGCTAAAGCTTCAGTAATTCAAGTCAATCAACAATGATCTCGATCTTGCCGGTCTCAACGTGGTAAATACCGCCCACAATACGCAGGCGGGTCTCACGCACGAGCTTTCTCAAAACGGGCGATAGATTGCGTAGTTTATGCACATTAGCAACCACGTTGTGATGTGTGGCCCGATGTATCCGATCGTGCGCAACATCCTCTTCCATCGACTGCAACACCGCCGGTGTTAACGCGGTAGCAATGCCTTGTATATGACCGGGGAAATCCTCATCGGCTTCCACCGCGCGGAACGCCGCGCCAATAGCCCCGCAACCGGTATGACCAAGAACGAGAATCAAGGTCGCACCCAGCACGGCCGTGCCGTACTCAAGGCTGCCCAAAATTTCCTGGGTCACAAAATTGCCAGCGACACGCGTCACAAAAAGATCACCCTGCCCCTCATCAAAACAATGCTCAGGACTCACCCGCGAATCGGCGCACCCCAGAATACAGGCATAGGGATTTTGGCTATGCGCCAGGCTTTC
>JACCDN010246495.1_pt1 | contig 12908 bp, 11 predicted proteins | sample 7441691 | NCBI WGS metagenome assembly JACCDN01 (sample SAMN15323439, study PRJNA562643) | freshwater metagenome | isolation source: river surface water | place: USA:Blue River Watershed | collected 2017-08-16 | reverse complement strand
GGGAACACCTTGGAGATGTTGACGAGTTCGAGGTCCGCTCCGCCCGTCGCGAAGACGGACGAGTCCTTGTGTGCCATGTGAAATCCTCCGACTAGCCGAGGATGACGCCCTGGAACGCTGCCTGGAATTCCGATTCCTCGGCGTCCGTCAGCGAGCGGAAGATGTGCACCTTGCTCAGTGTCTCGTCGTTCGGGAAGATCCACTGGTTCTCTGCGAGAGCCGGGTCGATCTTGATCGCCTCTTCGAACGCGCCCTTGACCGGCGTGACGTAGTTCACCCAGGCTGCAACCTGCGCCGCGATGGCCGGGTCGTAGTACCAGTTGATGAGCGTCTCGGCGTTGGTCTTGCGGGGGCTACCGATCGGGATGATGAACGTGTCGTTCCAGAACGTTCCGCCCGACTCGGGAAGCACGAACTTCCACTTCTCGTAACCGGCTTCGGCGTTGAGGACGGTGATGTCACCCGACCAGACGATTCCGGCGAGAGCGTCCTCGTTGACGAGGTCTTCCGAGTAGGAGTTGCCCTTGACGTTACGGATCTGGCCTTCGCTGACCTTGGCGGTGAGCGTGTCCAGTGCGTTGTTGAAGTCGTCGGCGGTGAACTTGGTGATGTCAACGCCCTGGCCCAGCATGATCACACCGAGCGTGTCGCGCATTTCGCTGAGGACGACGACGCGACCCTTGAGGTCTTCGCGCCACAGGTCTTCGATCGTGTTGACCGGCGTCTTGACCAGGTCCGTGTTGTACACGAATCCGGCGAATCCACCCTGCCACGGCAGCGAGGACTGGCGTCCGAGGTCGAAGTCGGGGTTGAGGAGGGTGTCAACGACGTTGGCGTGGTTGGGGATGTTCTCAAGGTTGAACTGCTGAGTCCAGCCGCGGCGGATCCAGCGAGACACCATCCATTCGGTCAGGCACACGGTGTCGGCACCGACGTCCTGCCCGAGAGCGAGCTGGTCCTTGACCTTCGCGAAGTACGAGTTGTTGTCGTCGACATCGACGATGTAGTTAGCTGCGATTCCAGTGGCAGCGGTGAACGCGTCGAGCGTGGGGTGGTTGCCCGAGTCGTCCTCGTCCAAGTACAGGGGCCAGTTTGCCCAGTTGACGGTCTTGTCCGTCGCCGAGATGTCTTCAGGAGCGGTCACCGTTCCGTCGCCACCGGGTGCACACGCGGCGAGGGCGAGAGCAGAGGCGCCACCGATTGCACCGCCGAGGAGTGCGCGGCGCGACATCTGTGCGCGGCGGGCCTGAATCACGAGCTCGCGGACGATGGGGTCTTCAGGAAGGTTTCGCTTGGTCATGGGGTTCCTCACTTGAACGGACTGCTTTGTCACGCGTGCGCGTACCTGAATAATGGCACAATCCGTGGGCGGTTGTCACGTAAAACAAGGAATTTCATACGATCGTTACGCGGCCGAAACTAATTTCGAAGCAATATCGGCATTTCGTTGCGGATTCCTTTGCAAAACGGAATAATGGCGTAGGGATTTCTTCCCCTTTCTAACGTCACAGGAGACACTCATGCGGATTGCAGTTCCCGCCGAAATCAAAAACAACGAATACCGAGTCGCCATCACCCCCGCGGGTGTCAAGGACCTCGTCAATGCCGGTCACGACGTCGTGATCCAGGCTGGCGCTGGTCTGGGAAGCGGCATCACCGACGAGCAGTACACCAAGCAGGGTGCAACCATCGAGAAGGACGCCGCGAAAGTGTGGGCTTCCGGTGACATGGTGCTGAAGGTCAAAGAGCCGATCGAAAGCGAATACGGCTACTTCCGTGAGGGACTTCTTCTCTTCACATACCTTCACCTCGCAGCGGAGGAGCACCTGACGAAGGCGCTTCTCGACGCCAAGGTCACGTCGATCGCATACGAAACCGTTCAGCTGCCGTCGCGCGCACTCCCCCTTCTCGCCCCGATGTCCGAGGTCGCTGGTCGCCTCTCGGTCATCGTCGGCGCGAACGCGATGCTGCGTCCCAACGGCGGCTCTGGACTTCTCGTCCCCGGCGTTCCTGGAACTCACCCCGCTGACATCGTTGTCCTCGGTGGAGGTGTCGCAGGAACGAACGCCGTTGCCATGGCCGTCGGGCTCGGCGCCAAGGTGACTGTTCTCGACACGAACATCCAGCGCCTTCGCGAACTGGACGCTCAGTACGCAGGTCGCGTCCAGACCATCGCGTCGAACGCCTACGAGATCGAAAAGGCCGCTCACAACGCCGACATGGTCATCGGTTCGGTCCTGATCCCCGGCGCCAAGGCCCCGAAGCTCATCACCAACGAAATCGTCAAGAACATGAAGCCTGGCTCGGTTCTCGTCGACATCGCAATCGACCAGGGTGGTTGCTTCGAGGACTCGCACGCAACGACTCACAGCGAACCCACCTTCCCGGTGCACAACTCGATCTTCTACTGTGTGGCAAACATGCCCGGCGCCGCACCGCAGACGTCGACCCACGCTCTGACGAACGCGACGGCACCGTATGTTCGTGCACTCGCCGGCAAGGGCTGGAAGGACGCACTGCGCACCGACGGTTCGCTTGCGCTCGGACTCAGCACTCACGACGGGCTGCTCACCAACGCCGCCGTCGGCGAGGCTCACGGAATCGCATCGGTGACGATCGAGTCCGTACTCGCGTAAATAACGACACGTCGACCCCTCCACGAGCCCACACCGGGTTTCGCGGAGGGGTCGAACGTTTCCAGGGGTTCTCCCGTCGCGGCGTGCGCATCCCGTGTCGGCATGCCGAGAACGAGCACATTTCCCACAAGCCCGTGTAGTCGCGGTGACCACTGGGTCGTTGAGATGACAAACGTCGGCGGGTGGGGCTCGAGTCGCCGTGACGCTAGCAGGGCGGGCAGCGCGTGCTTTCGGTCGTCCGCGAGTTCGTCGTAGATCCGATCAAGATCGTCAATCACCACGACACCGCTGGCCTTCGCAATCTGGTCCACGGTTTCGGCACGTGTGACGGCGATACCTGTTGTCACAGCGTTGAGTGCCGTCGAACGACCGGACCCCCGCCTTCCCACGACGACGATATCGCCGTCGGTCGGACTCCACTCGGCTGGCAACTGTGTGCGCTCAATCACATCGTCAATCAGTCCGAACCCCGCATCGCCCGCGATCGGTGACTGCAGGGGCAACAGCCACGGCGCGTGTGGCCGGTCGCCATGTCTCACGTCGGCTAACCGTGGCGTTGCTCCGACCCGAACATGCACAACGCGTTGATGGCCGTCACCACCGACGACAACTGGCTTCCCAATGCCGGGCGGCAATGCCTGCGGTGCGCCAATCACCGCCGTCACGTCGTGCATGCCCGATAGGGGGAAGCACACTCGCACGGGGATATTCGCGGCCAGTCCGTCGCGGTGCACCCCGTTCACGTGTTGAGTCGTCAGGGCCAGATGCACTCCCAAGGAACGGCCTCTGCGGGCGATGTCAGCGAGGACTTCCGCGACCATGGGAAATCGACGTACGAGTTCAGGGAACTCGTCGACCACCACGACGAGGCGCCCAAGTTCGGCGGTGTCGTCAATCCGCGAGACTCCCGCTATCCGCAATGCACGTTCACGCTGGGTGAGCTCCGCCGATAGACCAGCAAATGCACGCCGAACGATGTCGGGCTCCAGGTCAGTAATGACGGCCCGGCAATGCGGCAGCGATTGGAGTGGACTAAGAGTCGCTCCGCCCTTGAAATCGACACCAACCCACGACAACTCAGCAGGGGTGAATCTCTCCGCCCAATCGCACAGCAGCGCAGAGAGGAACTCAGACTTCCCCGTTCCCGTTCGGCCACACACCAGAACGTGCGGGTCACTGGAGGTGAGGTCCAACAGGAACGGCACGCCGTCCGCAAGCCCCACACCAGACCAACAGCGCGAGCGATCGGCCCACGCGAGGTCACCGCGAGTCGATTGACAGCGGTCGAGCACCTCGCGCCACCGCGAGGTGTCATCGGGCGCCCAGTCACCCGACTCGGGCAAGCACCCGCGCCGGGTGACGGTGTACACCTGGTTGCCACCGCACCTGATTGTGATTCCTGCGGAGTCGTGGTCGCCTCGAACCAGCCACACGCCTGACGGCCACGACAATCCCCGCGGTGTGTCGGTTGATTCCCCGTGAGCCGCGGTCACCGAGACTACGAGCGATCGCCAGATGGCGTCCGCGGCAGCGCCTTCCCCGACGACGGCGACACCGCCGGACGCATCGATTAGCCAAGGGAAACCGTGAACACCATCCCGCGCGAATGTCCCGGCTCGAACCTCGGCTCGACCGTCCATCGGCGGGGTCCAACCAGTCCCTTCAGAGATCTGCGCGATTGACGGATTCAGGCTGTTGGCGACTCGCCGTTCCGCCACGATTTCTGCGTGCCGTTCACGCCGAACGGTCTCGGCCTCGAGTGCTTCGCGCGCTAGACGGACTTTGTGGTCCCGGCGACTTCGCCTGATTCCATCGCCGTAATGCGCCAGCACCATGGCGGGTCCGAGTACCGCACCGACAAGCGCAAACGGCGAGCCCATCACCGCCCACAAGCCGAACCCGAACACCACCGGAGTAATCACCCCGACGAGAGGGAATGGTGGTGAAGCCGGTGGCACGCTGACATTTCACCAGGTGGCGGGGCCGGTCATCACACGCAAACCGAAAGGTGCGGACAACAGAATCGGCGGCGGCCCTGTTGAGGACCGCCGCCGAAACGTGAATCGAGTGGTTACTCGCCGATGTAGGACATGACGTGCTTGACGCGCGTGTAGTCCTCGAAACCGTACATCGACAGGTCCTTGCCGTAACCCGAGTGCTTGAAACCACCGTGAGGCATTTCCGCGACGATCGGGATGTGCGTGTTGATCCAGACGGCACCGAAGTCGAGACGCTTCGCGAAGCGCATCGCACGACCGTGGTCCTTGGTCCACACCGACGAGGCGAGGCCGTACTCGACGCCGTTCGCGTTCGCGAGGGCTTCGGCTTCGTCCTTGAACTTCTGAACGGTGATGACCGGTCCGAAGATCTCGTTCTGGATGATCCAGTCGCTCTGCTTGAGTCCCGAGACGACGGTCGGCTCGATGAAGAAGCCCTCGTCGCCCTGACGCTTTCCACCGGTTTCGAGGTTGGCGTGCGACGGGAGGTCAGCGATGATTCCCATGACGCGGTCGAACTGGTTGATGTTGTTGACGGGACCGTACAAGATGTCCTCGTTCGTCGGGATGCCCGTTGCAACGTTTTCGGCGATGTAGGCCTTCATGGCAGCAACGAATTCGTCGTGAACGTTCTCGTGAACCAGAACACGCGTTGCCGCGGTGCAGTCCTGACCGGCGTTGAAGTAACCGGCGATGGCGATTCCCTCGACGGCGCGGGCGATGTCCGCGTCATCGAAGACGATGACGGGGGCCTTGCCACCGAGTTCGAGGTGGACGCGCTTGACGTCGAACGACGCCGACTTTGCGACCTCCATACCGGCACGAACCGAACCCGTGATGGACACCATCTGCGGGATCTTGTGCTCGGTCATCAGCGCACCGGTCGTGCGGTCACCGACGACAACGTTCATGACGCCCTTGGGCAAGAACTCCTGAGCAACCTCTGCAAGAAGCAAGGTCGACGAGGGGGTCGTGTCCGACGGCTTGAGGACGGTGGTGTTTCCCGCGGCGAGGGCCGGGGCAAACTTCCAGATCGCCATCATGAGCGGGTAGTTCCACGGGGTCACCTGACCGACGACACCGATGGGTTCGCGGCGGATGCTTGAGGTGTGGTCCCGCATGTATTCGGCAGTGGCACGGCCTTCGAGGTTGCGCGCAGCGCCGGCGAAGAAACGGATCTGGTCGATACCGACCATGACCTCTTCGCTGATGGTGAGGCCGAGCGGCTTGCCCGTGTCCTGCACCTCGGTCTTCGCGAACTCTTCGGCACGCTCTTCCATCGCGTCAGCGATTTTGAGGAGCGCCTTCTGTCGTTCACTCGGGGTCGTCTCGCGCCACTCTTCGAAAGCAGCGGCCGCAGACTTGTACGCGCTGTCGATGTCCGCATCGTTGCTGACAGGTGACTTCGCGTAAACGTCTCCGGTTACGGGATCGACCAGGTCGATGGAGTCCTTGCCGCGCGAGTCGACGAGTTCTCCGTTGATGAAGTTCTTCAATGTTTTGCTCATGGCATAACCATAACGAGTGAAGCCGTAAGTTTCCAGAAGAAAAACAACGAATTTCGACATCATTTTTGTGAAATCGCTTCGAAATCGCTTGATTTCCCGTCAAATAGGCACCACAATCAATTTATGACAAACATTCCGCGTGCAGGTGCACTCGATGACGTCTCCAAGGCGATCATCGAGCAGCTGCAGACTGACGGTCGGAAATCGTATTCCGACATCGGTCGCGCAGTGGATTTGTCGGAAGCCGCTGTCCGTCAGCGCGTTCAGAAACTAATCGACAGTGGCGTCATGCAGATCGTTGCCGTCACCGATCCGATGCAACTTGGTTTCTATCGCCAGGCGATGATCGGCATTCGCACGACCGGCGACAGCCGCGCAATCTCGGATGCGATCGCCGCGATTGACGCCGTCGAATATGTTGTCCTCACTGCTGGGTCATTCGACATGCTCGCCGAAGTCGTCTGCGAAGATGATGACAGCTTGCTCGACCTGCTGAATGGAAAAATCCGCGCCGTTCCCGGTGTGGTCCAAACCGAAGTCTTTACCTATCTACAACTGAAGAAACAGCAATACAACTGGGGAACTCGCTAGTCCCCCACCAACACAACGGAGTTGATAAAAATGGCTTTCCTCACCAAGAAGCCCAAGGCTGCAAAGGCAGCCACGCCGAAGGCAAAGGCGCCCGCAGCACAAACGAAGCGCGAGATTGCAAAAGATCCTCTTCAGCAGATGGCGAAGGACCACTTGTGGATGCACTTCGCCCGTCAGTCGGGCATGGAGTCCGGCAACGGGGTTCCCATCATCACCAAGGGTGTGGGTCACCACATCTTCGACTCGAACGGTCGCAAGTACATCGACGGCCTCTCGGGCCTCTTCGTTGTCAACGCTGGCCACGGTCGCAAGCGTCTCGCTGAAGCCGCAGCCAAGCAGGCCGAAGAACTGAGCTTCTTCCCCCTCTGGTCCTACGCGCACCCCTCGGCGATCCAACTCGCTGACCGCCTCGCCGACTACGCACCCGGCGACCTCAACCGCGTCTTCTTCTCCACCGGCGGTGGCGAAGCCGTTGAAACCGCGTTCAAGCTCGCGAAGCACTACTGGAAGCTTCAGGGTCACCCTATGAAGACCAAGGTCATCTCGCGCAACATCGCGTACCACGGCACCCCGCAGGGCGCCCTGGCGATCACCGGTCTTCCCGGAATGAAGGCGATGTTCGAGCCTCTCGTCCCCGGAACGCACCACGTCCCCAACACCAACATCTACCGTGCAGCCGAACAGGGCTACATGGGAGAGGTCACGGACGAGCTCTTCGGAATGTGGGCCGCCAACGAGATCGAGCGCATGATCGAGATGGAAGGCGCCGACACCGTCGCCGCAGTCTTCCTCGAGCCCGTGCAGAACGCCGGTGGTTGCTTCCCTCCCCAGCACAACTACTTCAAACGCGTTCGCGAGATCTGCGACAAGCACAACGTCCTCCTCGTTTCCGACGAGGTCATCTGTGCGTTCGGTCGCATCGGTGAGATGTTCGCGTGCAACGCGTTCGGTTACGTGCCGGACATGATCACCTGCGCCAAGGCGATGACCTCGGGTTACTCGCCCATCGGTGCAACGATCATCTCGGACCGCATCTACGAACCGTTCAAGCACGGACAGGTGTCGTTCCCCCACGGTTACACCTTCGGTGGACACCCTGTGTCGGCCGCGGTTGCCATGGAGAACCTCGACATCTTCGAAGAAGAGGACCTGAACGGAAACGTTCGTCGCAACGCTCCCGCGTTCAAGGCCACCCTCGAGAAGCTCAAGGACATCCCGATCGTCGGTGACGTTCGTGGTGCCGGTTACTTCTACGGAATCGAACTCGTCAAGGACCAGAAGACGAAGGAGACCTTCAACGACGCCGAAGCCGAGCGCCTGTTGCGCGGCTTCCTTTCGAAGGCCCTCTACGAAGCAGGTCTCTACTGCCGTGCGGACGACCGAGGAGACCCGGTTGTCCAGCTCGCTCCCCCGCTGACCATCGGCCAGCCGGAGTTCGACGAGATCGAGCAGATCATGCGTGACGTCCTGACGCGTGCGACGAACCTCCTCTAAGTAAATGGAAACCGTCTCGTTTTGGCACGAGGCAGCCGACCTAACCGCAAGGCCGGCGCTCGATGGTGACACCGTGGTGGATGTCGCAATCATCGGCGCCGGCCTGACCGGTTTGTGGACTGCTTACTACCTGCAGAAGTCTGACCCGTCGCTGTCGATTCTGTTGATGGACAAGTACGTTGCAGGCTTCGGCGCCTCGGGACGCAACGGTGGATGGGCGAGCGCGCTGTTCCCCCAGACCACTCCAGCACTCATCTCGAAGTACGGTTTCGACCGCGCCAAAGCGTTGCGCGATGCGATGGTCGAGACGATTTCGGAAATCGGTCGTGTTGTGAAGACCGAAAAGATTGATTGTGATTGGGTTCACGGCGGCACGTGGATTTACGCGCGAACTGCTCTGCAGGAAAAGATGCTTCGTGCCGAGGTTGCTGAAGCGAACGAATTGGGCATCGATCACCTTGAATGGCGTGGACCGGACGAGGTTTCGGCCGGCGGCTCACGCGGTGCAACCTTCACGCCTGACTGTGCTCGCGTTCACCCCGCGAAACTTGTCCGCCGAATCGCCGAGATTGTTGAGTCCCGCGGCGCCCGAATCGCCGAGAACACCGAGGTGTTGTCATGGGCCAAGGGCACGGTCGTGACGGACCGCGGTACCGTCACCGCGAAGCACATCATCAACGCGACCGAGGGCTACGGGGCATCCATCGCCCAGACGAAGAAGCGAATTCTTCCTCTGTACTCGCTCATGATTGCCACGGCACCTTTGCCGGATTCGGTGTGGGACGAACTGAAGATCGAACACGGACAAACGTTCAGTGACGGGCGAAACCTCATCATCTACGGTCAGCGAACTGCCGATAATCGTTTCGCATTCGGCGGTCGTGGCGCCCGATACCACTGGGGCTCGTCGATCAAACCAGAATACGACCGCGTCGAGAGCGTCTTCCTGCACCTCACGCGCACTCTTCGCGAGATGTTCCCCCAGATCGCCGACCAGATTGTCGTCACGCACCGCTGGGGTGGACCGCTTGGCGTTCCGCGCGACTGGCACGCGCACGTCGCGTACGACCCTGCGACCGGAATCGGTGGCGCGGGCGGTTACGTCGGTGACGGACTGTCCACGACCAACCTGGCAGGTCGCACTTTGGCGGACCTCATCACGGGGCGTTCCACGGACCTAACCGCACTGCCGTGGGTCGGCCACCGCTCGCCGAGTTGGGAACCCGAACCGCTTCGCTTCATCGGAGCGAACGCAGGTTTGCTGGGAATGACCGCCGCCGATATCGAAGAGGGCGTCACCGGACGTCCGTCGATCATCGCTCGGTTGCTTGCACCGCTCACAGGTCACTAGCCAATAGCCTGAAGAGGTGATTCGCCGCTACCTCGCTCCTGGCCTCGGCCGTCGCGTTGGTGTCGGTGTCGCGGCGATCGCGATCGTTGCGCAGGTTCTCGTGTTGGGCACGGCGGCGTGGTCGCTGATGAACCGTGCCGCGATTCGCGACTGGCTCGTGGTGGGCAAAGTTGTTCCGTCCGACACCCTCGAAACATATGTTTCCGAGGCGGGCATGTCCTCCGCCGGACGTTTCTACCTCTATGCGTCGAGACCCGAACTGCATACCGCGTCAACGTTCGCCAAGTCGTGCACAGCCAAGGAAACCGGTGTCGCGGTGCTGGGGTGTTACGTCCTCGCCACCGACCGCATCCACCTTCTGGACATAACGGATCCCGCGTTCGACACGATGGAACCTGTCGTCGCGGCGCACGAGATGCTTCACGCAGTGTGGGCACGATTTGACGACGCTGAACGCGCGCGGGTCGCCGCCGCCGTCGAATCCTCGTATGCCGCGATCAACGATCCCGTTCTTGCCGAGCGCCTTGCGGTTTACGAGGACGCCTCGGGCGACATCGACGTCGCCGAACTGTTCGCTGTGTTGGGAACGGAAGTCGCGCTCGTCGGCGAGGACCTCAACGAGGTCTACAACCGTTACTTCGACCGTCGAGGCGCAGTCGTTGCCCTTGCCGTCGAGGCGGCGACGGTGATTTCGACAATCGTGGACGAGATTGCCCGCGTCAGCACCGAAATCGTCGCGTTGGAGGCGTCCATCGAGGCGAGCAGAATCGCCTACGCCGAAGGCACCGCGCAACTATCTGATGATGTTGCCGCGTTCAATCGCAACGCGAACAAGCCCGGGTACTACCAGTCGCAATCCGAGTTCGACGGCGACCGTGCAGCGCTGAAGAAGCGCGAAGCGAAACTTGAAAAGGCGCGGCTCGCGATCAACGCGTCTATTGACGAATTCAACGTGCTCGTCGGACAACTCGAGGTACTGAACGGCCAGGCGATGGCTCTGAACGAGGCTCTCGGAGTCGATGTCAGCGCGATGGCGCCGGTCACGGAACCGCCAGTTCCTACTCCCTAGTCGAAGAGGGCCGAGATTTCGGCGAATTCGTTCGCACTGGGCGTCCATGCTGTCGCGGCCTCTGCGTTTTGTCGCACTTGCACGGCGCTCGTTGCCCCCGCGATTACCGAACTGAGACCCGGAACGGCGAGAAGCCAGCCGATGGTGCCCTGCAGCATGGTGATTCCGCGGGCGTTGCAGAACGCGGTGAACGCGTCCATCGTGTCCCACGGCGCCTCCGCATGCAGGAACGATCGGATTCGCATGATTCGAGAATCCGCGGGTCCCCCGTTGCGGTCGAACTTTCCCGTGAACAGTCCGTTGTAGAGCGGGAAGAACGGAAGGAAGCCGAGATTCAGCTCGCGGACTGTCGGCAACACCGTGGTTTCGACGGCACGCTCGAGCAGGTTCAATTGGTCTTGCGCCGAGGTGAACGGTGTGACCCCGAGGCGCTCTGCCGCGGAATCGGCAACCCGAATCTGCTCTGCCGTGTACTGAGTGTGACCGATGTGGCGGACTCTTCCTTCGTCGATGAGTTCCTGGAGAGCCTCGAGGGTCTCGTCAATCGGCGTCGCGGGGTCGGGAGTGTGGTGTTGGTAAAGGTCGACGTAGTCGGTTTGCAAGCGTTCGAGCGCGGCGTCGATCGCGGCGCGAATATAGGCGCGCGACCCGTAGGAACCCTCGGAGTGGTGAGGGCTGTCGAATTCGGCATGCCCAAACTTTGTTGCGAGCACGATTTCGGAACGGCGACGTGAGACAACGTGACCCATGTGGCTCTCGGAGAGTCCGAATGTTGAACCATAGAGTTCGGCGGTGTCCCAGAAGGTGACACCCGCGTCGAGGGCCGCGTCCAGGACTTCGGCACTTCCCACCGCGGTGAATGTCGGGGTGTCGTCTCGACCAAAGTTGTTGCACCCCAGCCCAACAGCGGAGACAAGCAGGCCAGAGCGTCCGAGTTCGCGTGAAGGTACGGTCATGTCCCCATTCTTCCCCAGAACGCGGTGCGTGAGTGTTTTCCCCAGCGGCGGGGATTGCATCGACACCGAAAACCGTCGGCGGTAATCTCGAACCATGACAACGTTTGATTCCATTATTCGAATGGACAGCCCCCTCGGTCGCCTCGAGTTGCTTGCTCGCGGTGGCAAAATCGTCAGCATCGAAATCGAGAAGCGCGGTCGCCTCAGCAACGACGGCGAACCGGACAAGTCGTCCCCCGTTCTCGACAAGGCTCGTAAGCAGCTCGCCGAATATTTCGCGGGAAAGCGCAAGTCGTTCCAGGTCCCCGTCTCGCTGGAGGGAACTGACTTCCAAAAGTCGGTCTGGAGCGCGGTCAACGACATCCCATTCGGAAAGGTGTTGTCGTACGGCGAAGTTGGACACGAAACCGGTCGTCCAACTGCGGGACGAGCAGTCGGCGGTGCCGTTGGCGCGAACCCCGTCCCCATCATCATCCCCTGCCACCGCGTGTTGGCGTCCGACGGTCGAATCACGGGCTATTCGGGCGGTAACGGCATCGAAACGAAGGCCTGGCTGCTCGACCACGAAGGAATTGCCCACCGGTGAACGCTCTACGCGTCGGTGAGGACGGTCTCGCGCGCTGTTGGTGGTGCGGGACCGACCCTTTGTATGTCGAGTACCACGACACCGAATGGGGTGTGCCCGTCCACGGCGACCGCGAGATGTTCGAGCGACTCACGTTAGAAGCATTCCAGTCCGGACTTTCGTGGATCACCATTTTGAAACGTCGTGAAACCTTTCGCGCCGCATTCGCGGGGTTCGACCCTCACGCCATCGCCGGATTCGGCCCAGTCGACCGTGACCGACTGATGAATGACCCGGGAATCATCCGCAATAACGCCAAAATCGACGCGACGATTCACAACGCGGCAATTGTCGCCGACATGATGGACCGCGAACCCGGCGCTTTGGATGACCTCATTTGGTCTCACGCGCCGAAGTCACAGCCTCGACGTCGTGACCGTGGGGACATTCCGGCCGTCACACCAGAATCCCAAGCACTAGCTAAATCGTTGAAGAAACGCGGCTTCCGGTTCGTCGGCCCCACTACGGCATACGCCCACCTGCAGGCCGTCGGAGTCGTCAACGATCACGTCGACGGCTGCCACCGACTCAAATAGCGAGTGTCACGATTCCCGGACGGATTGACATCGACATCCCTCGATCACGGGCCCAATCAACGAGGGAATCAGGCGTCGGCAGGTCGGGCGCATCGGTAACAAGCGAACGAACAAGTTCGCCCTTGTGAATCTTGTTGAAGTGGTT
>JACCDN011176460.1_pt1 | contig 12911 bp, 11 predicted proteins | sample 7441691 | NCBI WGS metagenome assembly JACCDN01 (sample SAMN15323439, study PRJNA562643) | freshwater metagenome | isolation source: river surface water | place: USA:Blue River Watershed | collected 2017-08-16 | reverse complement strand
GGAACAACAGGAACAACAGGAACAACAGGAACAACAGGAACAACAGGAACAACAGGAACAACAGGAACAACAGGAACAACAGGAACAAGAAGATGATTATGTATTCTTTTATTAATATTTTTTTTATAGTTTTATTATAATGATAGACACCAACAAAAGGAAAATTCTTATCACATTAGGTGTGGTATTTGTTGTTAGTTTGATTGTATATACGATTGGCAGGATTTGTAAAAAATCTTGTGATGAACCAGAACATCTTACAGATGTTCCATTAGTAATGAATTTAGCAACAGGTATGCCTGTCATAGATGCTTCTACTAATTCTCCTATTAGCACTACAGAACGAGTAAATTTAATTCCTATGTCTATGGCACCAGAAAATGCTGAATTGGCTTTGAATGCCAACGGAGAAGCTTTGGTAGATGCTAACACCGGAGATGTTATGGTGTTCGACCCCAAAGATTTAAATTATGCTCCACCCCCTCAACAACCAACAGAAAAACAAAATAAATTCGATTTACTTCCAACTGACCTTATGCCTTCTAAAGCTGATTTAAGTGTGTTTGAAGATGATGTTAGTCCAATGCCTCGAGAAGAAGATGCCAACCTAATCGGGGATGTTAATCTTCAAACAACTGCTGGAAGTAAAAAGATATATAACAGAGATTTAAGACCTCTTCCATTTATTCCTAAGATTGAAACGATGTTTAACAATAGTTCATATATTCCTTCAGATTATTTACATAAAAATACATTTGAAAGCTGTCAATAAATAAAAAATTGGATTATATAAGAATAATCTGTTAAAATATAATTTTTAAACTCAACTTTAACATATTTAATATTGCGCTTAGGCTCTATACTTTCTTTCTTGTTGTAAATATTATTGAACCAGTTATATCGCTCTCTAGTGATTATAACTCTTTCTGTCCATTTCATAACTTCCTCGTCATTTTCATCAATAAGTATTATATCACATAATAAAACATTGCTTTTTATCACAGTAAAACAAGGTCTCAATCCGGTATAACTTGTTTTATCTCTATAAGGTTTCTTTAAAAATCCTAAAATATTATAACAAGAGTTAGATACATCAAAATCTATATCTATAACTGTATCATCTATGCTTTCGAATGTCATCACGGCATTTTCAATTCTACATACAACCCCAATGTCGTGTATATTGGTATTTATAACCTTTTCTATATCATTATAGGTTTCATAAAATCCAATAGGTAATATTATTTTTTTTCTATTTATATAGAAAATATTATTTTTATCATTTAAATGTAAAACTATATTAGGCATATCAATAGACATTAAAGTAAATGAGCTTATCTCTCTGTTTATATCAAATTTATGAGTTATTCCGTGTCCTTCCAATGTATAAGTCTTGGGTAAAGGATTGACGTTAAGTTTATTAATAAAGGTTATAATCTCTTTGATTACGTCTATTTTTACCTTTTCATATGTAAGTTGAATTATATCGTTTATTTCCTCGTCTTTATTTACTTTAAATGTAGAATATTGCTCCTTGTTTATGATTTTTTTGATATTATTTACTATACTATCATTCAAATCTTTGTTGAATTTAATCTTTTTCTCTGTTCTTTTATACACATCTTGAATAATATCATCAGCTAATAGTCTTATGTTGTTGTCATCTAATAGAATATTATTCAACATTGTTAATTTAGATATAAGAAAATTAGATTTTTTTTCCTATCTTAATCAAAGTAGTTATATATTTATGTATGGTGTCTTTTGTTTCTTCGTCAGTTGAGAACCACGTAGCGACCATATGGTCTATCATATTTCCTACCATACCGGGATTTTCTTGTTTATGTAGTTCTACTAGACTATGTAATTGTTCATATTTCTTCTCTTTAATTAAATCTTCATGCTCGCTCAAATATTCCATGAAAGTTCTATGTAAATAGTCTGGGTTTATCTTTTTTTGAACGTCTATGAACATTTTACACGCCGACATATAATAACTCGGGTTGTATTCGACCATATTTGACACGAAACTATCTAAAACATTTATAAATGAATTAAGTAAATTTGGTTCTTCCATCTTACTATATTGTAAAAAATAAATTTTTATATTTTTATAAAAAAATGAAAAAATAAAAATTTTTATCATATAATAAAATGTTTTTAAAACGCCATAATTATGAACGACAGATTTTAGTTGATGAAAATATCTATATCGATATGAAAGACTTACAGCATTGGTATAAGAATAGCTCAGAACATAAGACCTTATGTTGGTGGTGCCGTCATTCGTATAATTCTCGCTCGTTGGGATTGCCTACTAAAATTGATTATATTGATAACAATAAAAAAGATAAATTCTTTTACGTTGATGGATTTTTTTGTAGTTTTCCTTGTCTTGTAGCATTTGCGGATGATAGAAAGATAATACGAACCAGATATTTAATACGTATATTATACAATGCTATACATAACGAAAAAGGATATGAAGATAATATATCACCAGCTGTGTCGTGGCAACGATTGAAGGATTACGGAGGAGATTTAACAATAGAAGAATTCAGGAAGATATCTAATATATCTACCCGAGACAGACAATGTTTATCTAATATTCCATTAATAAGAAACCCCGAATACACTTTTGACGCCAATGAAATGAAGAAGACTAAAAAGAAAACCGAGACCAAAGAGGTAGCAAAGTCTTCTAGGCTTAAAAGATTATTTAAAAATTGAAAAAAAATAAATTATTATAATAAATGACAAAATGAATAAAACATTATTTTTACAAAAAATCTTTCTTATGATTACTTTGTTAGTATCTTATGTTTTTCTACTTGTTGTGTTTGTAGTGTATAATGAAAAAGTATGTAAGTCATACGTTATATTCAAAATTTTACACAATACAGATATTGCTAGTTGTATGACAATAAGATATTTAACATTCGTTTATTATTGTTTGACTGCTATTATAACAATAACGATGATTATATCTTCGTATATAATAAAAACAAAAAAAATAACAAATCCTTTTAGTTTTTTACAGACTACAAGAAAAAGAAGTTCTGTATTAATTTTTATTCCAGTTTTCTCCGAAAGTATGGAAGAATTATCTAATACGCTTAACTCTGTTTTATTAAATGATTATCCAAATGAAAATAAAACTATTTTCATAGTGGTCGATGGTAAAGTGAAAGGAAGAAATAACGATGATTATACTTCAAATTATGCTCGTGATTTGCTTGACGTAGGATTTAACCATTCTTATAGCAACGAATATGATTTATATATAGGGATTTATAAAAATATGGACTATATATTGTTTATAAAATCAAACAACAAAGGAAAAAAGAACTCTTTTCTTACAGTTATGAAAATATTAAACATATCTCATTGTCGCTATAATGAAGCTTCAAGCTATATAAGTTTTGAAGACAGTGAGTATGAATATATACATAATAGGATATACGACCAAGGTATAGATTTACATAAAATAAATTATACATTGATGTTGGACACTGACACTAAGATAAATGCAGACGGAATAACAAAACTGGTTGATTATCTGGATTCATACCCATTCACATCAGCGGTATGCGGAAACACTAAGATAACGAATAAAACAGACAATATAATAACTTTAAGTCAATGTTATGAGTATTATATAACCCATTATGGTTTGAAATCTGTCGAGTGTGTGTATGGTGATGTGTTAGTATTATCTGGGTGTTTCTCGTTGTATAGAAGTGAAATTATATGCGATAAGAGAATCATAAAACAATATGAAATCGAAAACGACAAGAATATATATCAAGCAAATTTGACAAAACTAGGAGAAGACAGATTATTAACAAATCTTATTATGACAAGATTTCCTATGTTCAACACGAGATATATAGAACAAGCAGTCTGTTTTACCAAAGCCCCTACATCATTTAAAACATTTTTATCCCAAAGAAGAAGATGGACAAATTCGATGTTGTTTTGTAATTTGATGCTTCTATGGAGAACTCCCAGATACAACATAACTAAGAGAATAAGATTTATTTTAATAATATTGTTTGAAATATGGATAATACTGTATCTCCCGTTATTATTGACGATTGGATATTATTATGCTATAAAATACATAACATTAAGCGCTATAACAAGCACGTATGATGTATTTACTATGACATCTACAATAGTGTTTATATGTATTCCTATTTTGATGTGTATAATTCTAAGAAATCTTAGTATGCTAAAATACTCTTTTGTGTTTGTATGTATTCTACCTATATTTAGCATTATTGCTCCACTATATAGTATATGGAAGGTGGATGATGTCTCATGGGGCGAGACAAGAAAACTTGAAACGTAAAAATATTAAAAAAAAATAAAAAATATTTTAAAAAAAATAAAAAATCATATAGATATCACACGATATCTATATGATTTCGTTCATGTAAAAAATCATAAATAAAAATGTTTAATATATAAATGGGTAATAAAGAATTTGAAGACTATTTGTTTTATACAGCCACTATAAAGTCTCAGCCGTTCAAGTTGTTGTTTGAGGCTTTAAAGAATATTATATCTGAGTTTCATTTGATTGTTAAAGACGATAAAATGATTGTAGCACAAGTAAATAATCATGACATTTCCGCGGCTAATCTGGGTATCTATGCTGTAATAGATTGTAAATCATTGGAGTGTTTTAATTGCTCAGATAATAAGATAGAAATAGGACTATTATCAGAAGATATGTATAAATTTACAAAAACTATAAAAAACAACGAATGTTTTATTATGTATATAAAAAAGGATAAACCTAATAAACTTGTATTGCGTAGAGATAACACTCGCGATAAGTTTTATTGTAATTTCACTATACATTTAAAGGACTTTGAGCCATTTGTGAATGTGGATAATTTCATAACCGCTTCAAGTTTCAATTGTCATTTAATTTTAAACTCTAACAAGTTCCAAAAAGGTATAAAGGACTATTTAAATATTTCAAACAAAGACAAAAGAAAAGATAAAATTCATTTACAATTTAAAAACAATAAGCTCAGTCTTAAATCTGATATTTATCCTAATGAATACGAAATGGTTATGAATGGTGAAGAGGTTAATAAATACAATGATACGTTTTCCCATAGTTTCTATATTCTCCATCTTAATACGATGGTCAAAGCATCTACAATCAATAAACAAATAGAATTAGATTTCTCCGAAAATGGAGAAATCTTAGCAAAATATAACGTCCCTGGGATTGGAAGCGTTTTCTTCATTGTTTCGGCTTGCGATTAATATTTTTTGAAATTATAATCATAATATGAAGAGCATTATAGTTTTATGCGTTCTGTATATATATATATATAGAATTATACTAGAAACCCATTAGCTGAAGCCCATCTTAAAACATCAAGATTTTGACATTCTACAATAGTCTTCAATACATCTTCAGTATTTAGTTTCGAAGAAAATTCATTTAAAATCTTTATATTATTATATTTTATAGCATTTTTTAGAACATTACTAGTCAATAAATTTGGACGTATAAGAGCTTCAAATGCTATATCATTATTATATATAACACATTCTAATATATGCTCTTCTTCTATCTTTATAGAACCTTCTTTAATAACCCAATTTATAAAGCTAAGAGGTTTTTTGCTTCGTATAAACAGTAAAAGAACTTTGGTATCTATGATGCCGTATATATTAGCTAGGGCATTTAAATCTTCTGTGTTGGAACACAATAAATAATAGGTTCTATCCAATATAAAACCTTTATTTACTAACAAGGAAATTGTATTAAATGATTTGGTCTTAATCAAATTCTCTATTAAATTATCATCTATGTCTATCAACATCAATATCATAAAAAAATAAAAAAAAGAATATTTTTACTATAAACTGATATAATATATGGCATCTAGTGTAGCCAGCTTTAAAAAATGTTTATTAAAACCGGCAGACTTTTACTCTCTATATGACAAAAAAATATTAGAAAACAAAGCTTGTTTCACGTTCAATTATGACTTGTATGGGTATGTGGATACTTGGAGTTTATTTTTACAAAAACTTAATGAAATGTCTAAATCGCAGAGAGAAAAGGTGATGTTTTGTCATGAGCTAATAATACAAAACAAAAACGTAAAACCTTATTTGGATGTAGAATGGCTAGAAAGTAAATTCCCAGATTATGATAAAGATAAAATATTACAGGACATAATAGCAGAAACTAAAAAAATATTCGATGAAATATGGTTTATAGAATTAAGCGATGATGATTTTTACATATCAGAGTGCCATAGAGAAATAGAAAACAATGGCATAGATAAAAAATATTCATTTCATATTATAATTCATAATATAACAGACAATAACGTATCGGTATTTAAAAATACCAATAGTGCTTCATTCTATGCCAAGGAGTTAAGAAACAGGTTAAAAGATAGATATGATAAATCAATTATAGATATAGCTGTATATGGTAAAAGCCAGAGATTTAGAGTATTGGGTCATTATAAACCCAATGGAAGCTATAGTTTTAAAAAAATAGATGAAAATAAAGCTGATATTAATTTTTTTATTACATATTTCGACAAACCAGCTAAGGCATTACAAGCTCCAGAGCAGGAGATAGAACACGATGACATAGTAAATAAAAACTCAGCTTTATGTTTAGATAGCATATCATCTATACTCGAAAGCGTTAAACAAAAATGTTATAAAACCGCAAAAGTTATAAAAAAAGACGACAACGATTTTATTCAAATGAATTATGACCATACAGTCGAAGATACGTGTTTTTTCAGTGATGGAAAGAACAAACATGATAAAATAGGGTTTTTCGTATTTGTTAAAGAAGATGGTATTATATATGGCGGTTGTCATTCTGGTAATTGTGTAGATATACATAATAATCGTATAATTTTACCTATTGATAAATTAAATATAAACAATAAAAAGGAAGTAGAAAGAGTAAGTAAAACAAATGACACCTCTGGTATTCATTACGATTTTATAATAAATTGTCTTACACGTGAAAGTATAGGATTGTCTGATTTATTTAGTGCCATATTTCTAGAAAACCCTAAACGTATAGTGATGACAAAAAAATCAAAGGAAGGAGAAATATATTTTTGGAATGGTGAATTATGGGAACCAGACGAGTTCTCATTTGTAGAAAGGCTTATGGTGGATATACTTACCAGAGTGATTATAGAATTTAAAAATAATTTTATGTTTGAAAATCCAAATTATGTTATGAGTATAACCAAGGATAATAAATTTGGAAAAAAAATAGCTGGGCTAATATCATCGTTAAATAATGGAAGAAATATATCCTCTATAAAACAATTTATAAAATACAGATTAAACACTCCATATTTTGACGAGACCAGAGACATTCATCCTAGGTTCTTTGCTTGTAATAATGGTTTAGTGTGTTTGAGAACTGGGGCTATACGCCATTTTATACCCGAAGATAATATAACCAAAAAATTAAAAGTATCATATAAACCAGACGCCAACTACGAGTTATTAGAAAATCTCATAGCTGATATAATGCGAAACAGTGATGGACACAAAGACCCAATTATGTATGATTATTTTAAATGGATTATCGGGTATTGCTTACAAGGAGACCCTAAAAAAAAATTGTTTGTTATATTATACGGCGAAAAAGGAAACAATGGAAAATCTTTATTAATAAATACCATAAGTCAAGTCATACAACATTATAGTGTCGAAATAGAAAATTCTGTATTATTCTCTTCAAACTCTAGAAGTGCTGGCAGTCATAGTAGCGAGTTAGTTAGGACTAAGAATGTAAGGTTTGGGACTATAAGTGATATAAAATACGATACGATTATAGATGACGGAAAAATTAAAAAGATAACTGGTGGCACGGATTACATATCAGCTAGAGAAATCTTTTGTAAGCAAGAAGAGTTTAAACCTGTATTCGTTCCATTTATAAACTGCAATTATAGACCCCGAATAAACCTGAAAGACGAAGCATTATTTAATCGACTAGTTATATTTCCATTTCTTCTATCATTCGTGGATAACCCCGACCCTAACAATAAATGGGAACGTAAGAGAGATGAGGATTTATTTAATAAATTTGAAAGTAATAAAGAAGGAACATTAAAATGGTTGGTTGATGCGTGTATATTTTATAGCAACAACGAAGATGGAGTAGAAATACCTCAGACAGTGTTAGAAGAGAAAATAAAATATAGAAAAGAAATGGACGATATTTCTGATTTTATTTATACTTACTACGATAAAACAGAAGACGATGAGGATATGGTTAGAAAGGTAGATTTGCTTCAATTGTATAAACAATATTGTAAAGACAATTCCATAGCATTTAATATGAAACGCGAGAGGCTCAAGTTTGACAATGTGTTAGAATGTGGTGATGACAATGCGACATACATTAGAATAACTACGAAGAAACTAAAAGTTGATAATTTGGATTAAAATTGCAGAGATATAAATGATTAAACATTTCAATACAGTCTCGGTAAAGATTTTATCCTTGAATACAATGCGATTAAATAATTTTCTACTAAATGGTTGATATAAAACTAAAAAGGTTATTAATACAAATATTACAGATTTTAATAAAAATACATATATTTTATTTTCAGGTGATGTTCCAGGGTCGATATGTCCCACAGGTTCATCTTCTATATAGTCGCTTACACTCTCTGCAACACTGTCTTCTAGATTGACCAGTGGTGTAAATAACTCATCTTCCATATTTATATATATGTATAAAATTTATAAAGAAAAAAATTCATCAATAATCTCATTATGGGTTTCATTTACTAGAAACCTATCAAAAATAGGATTATTTAAAAAGGTTTCAGCGGTTGGTAAGCTGTATTTAACAGCTACATCGTTTTTTATGTAATAGTTTTGAATAAAATCCTCGTTAGCATCTATGATAACTATATCTCCTTGTTCTTTTATACACCGATTTAGAAATTTACCGTGTTTATAAAGTTCTAGAATTGCTTGTTTCAATGGGGGCGGTAAAATCTTTTCATTAAACATATCATCCACCATAATAAGAGAATTTAATAGATAATGTAAATCCTTTGAAGCTCCAATTTCATTCATTGTTTTGTTTTCGGTTATATATTTGTTTTCTATTTTATTATTAGTATTTGTTTCGATAATAGATATCTCGAAATCTATAAGTTTAGGAATAATATTACATTCTTTCAATAGATATTTCTTATCATTGTATGTAAATAAATAATTAGCTCCTTGGGGGCATTCTTCATCCATTAGAATATTACATGGAACTAAATCGTTATGAATAAATTTAAACTTTTTATATAATACAGCAAGCGTATATGTTATTTGAAACATAATTTTATACCACGTTTCAGGACTAACATAGTCGTTAATACATACCTCTTCAATCCAGTTTTCTAGTGTCCCGCTTTCAATATACTGAACGATTGAAATCAAACTACTAGAAACTGGTCTGATATTATAATCTGTGATTTTTCTGCGATTATTATACACCTTAGTCATACATTTACTATCATTTTGCGCATCGTCATTGTAAAGATACGTAAAGATTATATTGGGGGTTATATTTTTCATAAGTGCTTCTCTTTGTAAGAACATAGAAACCAATAAATCATTTTTATAATAAGCATCTACGTCTTTGTTTTTAACCCTAATAACACATTTATTCTTATCAAATTTACCACAGTATAATATTACCTTGTCGATATCTGCTTCATCGTCGTCCAATAAGGGTTTAAAATTCTTTAAATTTAGATTTTTATCATCGTAATCTATCGTCTTTAATAATGTGGAACCATTATTCACCAAAGAGTTAATATAATTTGAATATAACATATAATAGATTATAATCAAATATACAAAAAAAAACTTTTTTTTACACATTATTATTAATGTCAAGTGGGAAATACAATGAGACACTATTTAATTTTTTAATGTGCGAAACATGTAAGCCCGGATATATACGGAACGAGTTAGGGGAGTGTGTAATAAATAAACACAATATAGTATGCGACGACGGCAGTGCAGAAATGAAAAGAATAAAAAATATATTATATGATTTAGAACTTCCCAATGGGATGTTATATAAATATCCAGATAACAGCAAAGGCACTATAAGTATAAGAGAAATCGTGAATAAAGCTGACCCTAAGAAAACAGATTATTCTCTGGGCAGGATTATATACGAACTCAATAGAAAGGTTAAACCTACATTTATAAATAAAGTTGTCAAACTTGTAAAAAGACAAGTAGAAAGTAATATGGAGGGAGTGGTTGATATATTTATTCTATCTATCTTGGGGCTTATAAGTTTCTTCCCTGGTTTAAATAAATCTTTAAGTTCTATATTATTTAAAACTTTTCAAAATAAGGTATTGCCAGCTATGGTAGGTTTGTTTCATCAAATAACTGGGGTCAGAGTATCCAATACAGGTAATGTAAATTTTAAACTTCCTAATGTAGATGTATTTGGAGCATTTTTAAAAGATATTAAATATGAAACAAAATATTCCAATCTATTTGCCAGTCGAGAAGACGAAATATACTATTCATTAGGATATTATCATAGGATATTTACAATTCATCCCGATATAACGAACAAAGAAGATAAAATAAGCGTCAATGAATTTGATAGAAGGAGAATAAACTCGATGTCAAGAACATTGAAACCAGTAAATTATTCCACTGTATATGCTTCTATAAGTGAAGAATATATATTAAAAGGTTTCGTGTATGTGTCCCAAACTCTACACGCTTTATTGTATAGGAAACACGATGAAAGTTATATTTATGTTAATTATAACAGTATAACAGGTCGCAACTTTACCGAAGTCGAAAGCTTGCCGTTATTTCCATTATACCAAGATAACCGAGCACCTATAAGGTTCAACAACGCCCAAGAACTCCCTATACATCATTTCAATTATCTAAAAGATAATGGATTGAGAGATTTGATAAACGAGAAACAAGAAATATATAAAGTTATAAGACTGTATGTGAATTTCTCCGATAATGATGCGAAAGATTTAAATGAGAAAATGCGTTTAGTCCAAGGTGATGTGATAGAACAACAAATACTTACGGATAAGTTGGTAGCTCTGGGTATTAAAAAAAACAATTCAACTAGAGAATTTGAAAAGGGTCATAATTTAATTGAAAACTATGAAAGAGAGTTAGCAGATGTAAGATACATAGTAGCGTTTAAAGTATATCAGCCAGATGGAAGACGACCTTATCCCATAACAAGACTATATTTCTCTCATAATAATATAAACATAGAGAATTGTAGTTATGGTTATTTTGATATTCAAGGGAATATAGAAAAAAATTAAAAATAAAATATTATATATGTTAAGATGAGAGTAATAAAAAGAAACGGCACAATCGAAGATGTTTTATTTGATAAAATTCTACAAAGAATTTCAAAATGTCATAAAGACGATATGAATATCGATTTGCATCAATTAACCATCGACGTTATCAATCGATTATATGACACGATAAAAACTACTGAAATAGATAATTTGACTGCCAACATATGTTTGTCTAAGATATTTGAAAATCCTAGTTATAGCGAATTAGCTCGAAACATTATGGTATCTGATTATCATAAACAAACCAATATCCCATTTGTTCAAAAAATGAAAAAACTAACCGAGAAAAACATTATAACTTCAGAGCTATACGCCATAATTGAGAAACACGCGAAGGCAATAGAAGATAAAATAGACTATAATCGTGATTATATGTTATCCTTTGGAGGCTTCTATTCTCTTAAAGAAAAATATTTATTGTCTTATGTTGAAAATAAAATAAAAATTGCACTGGAACGCCCTCAAGACCTATTTATGCGAGTATCATTGGCTATACATAAAGATAACATTGAAGACGCCCTTAAAAGCTATGATATGATGTCTAACTTCGAATATATTCACGCATCGCCTACATTATTTAATGCAGGAATACATAAAGGCCAATTATCTTCTTGTTTTCTATTAGGAACAAAAGATAATTTGGTAGATATAATGCGAACAATTAGTGATTCCGCTCACATATCAAAATGGTCTGGTGGTATAGGTGTTCATGTATCCAACATACGTTCAGCCGGGTCATATATAAATGGAACTGGCGGAAAGAGTGATGGTATAGTTCCTATGCTTAGACTATACAATGAAGTCGCTCGGTATGTTAATCAATGTTTTGTGCCTGAAACGGAAATCATAACCGATAAAGGTTTAATCCAAATAAAAAATATTAAAGTAGGTGATAAAGTATTAACCAAAGAAAACGAATATAAACAAGTTTTGGATGTTAAAGTTAGAGAGGCAGTAGGAGAGCAATTATATGCTACCGAAGATAAAAATAACATTGTTGTCAGCACTGGCGAGCATTTATTTTACGACTATATAAAAAAAGAATATATTCAAGTAAAAGATATTAAAGACGATACTTATATGGGATTTCCTTTATGTGTCTCGTCTTTATTGGCGGGATATTTTGATAGGATTAATTATCACCCTTCGAGTTTTATAATTCTTGATGAATATTTATTAGAGTTTGAAGATGAAATCATAAAAAAGTTTAACCCTGATATTTTCGTTTTAGATGGTAAAAGAGCGTTTATAGTTCCAGACAATATGAACATCAATGGAATTTTATTGGATTACCAAAAGGCATCCTATAATATAGGGTTTCATAAAAAATATATTAAAGAAATTATAGATAAAGTAAAGGCTAGGAAAGTTTATACTTACAGAGGGAAACTATACGATTTAACAGTCGAAGATAATCATAATTATATTACTAAGATAGGCGTAGTAAGTAATAGTGGTAAGAGAAAAGGAGCTATAGCTATCTACCTTGAACCCTGG
>JACCDN011139306.1_pt1 | contig 12912 bp, 6 predicted proteins | sample 7441691 | NCBI WGS metagenome assembly JACCDN01 (sample SAMN15323439, study PRJNA562643) | freshwater metagenome | isolation source: river surface water | place: USA:Blue River Watershed | collected 2017-08-16 | reverse complement strand
GATCACTTCGCCATCATCCCGACCGGCACCGTGCCAAAAAGCTTGTCCGAAGTCGAAGCCAAGCTCTATGACTTCGTTGTGCGCCGCTTCCTCTCGGTCTTTTATCCTGCCGCCGAATACCTGGTCACCACCCGTATCACCCGGGTCGGTAAACACCCCTTCAAAACCGAAGGCAAGGTGCTGGTCAAAAAAGGCTGGCTTACCGTTTACGGTAAAGAAGAGAGCGACGAAGAAACCAATCTGCCCGCCGTCACTGATGGCGAAACAGCACAAACAGAAGATGTGCGCGTTAAAGCCTCGGCCACACGCCCACCGGCACGCTACTCTGAAGCCACGCTGCTCTCCGCTATGGAAGGTGCCGGCAAACGCATCGACGATGACGAACTCCGTGCCGCGATGGCTGGCCGCGGCCTAGGCACGCCAGCTACCCGCGCCCAGATCATTGAAGGCCTACTGGCAGAACAGTACCTGCTGCGCGAAGGTCGTGAACTCCTGCCGATGGCCAAAGCCTTTAATCTCATGACCCTGCTGGAAGGCCTGGGCGTTACCGCGCTCACCTCACCAGAACTCACCGGTGAATGGGAGTCCAAACTCGGCAGCATGGAACGCGGCGAACTTTCACGCAAACAGTTCATGGCCGAAATTGCCCAGATGGTCGAGGACATGGTCGCCAAAACCAAGAACTTCGAGCATGACACCATCCCCGGTGACTTTGGCACCCTTACTACGCCTTGCCCTAAGTGCGGCGGCGTCATGAAAGAAACCTACAAGAAGTTCCAGTGCAGTAGCTGCGACTACGGCCTCTGGAAAACCGTTGCCGGACGCCAGTTTGAAGGTGCTGAAATCGAAACGCTGATCAAAGAGCGCCAGGTCGGCCCCCTCAACGGCTTCCGCAGCAGGGAGGGGCGCCCATTCGCTGCCCTGATTAAACTAAACGAAGAGCATCAACCGGCGTTCGACTTCGGGCAATCGGATGATGCCTCGACAGATCCTGTTGATTTCAGCGCCTCGGTGGGGCTAGGCAAATGTCCCAAGTGCGCCGCCACCGTTTACCCGCATGGCACGGCTTATGTCTGTGAAAAATCAGTGGGGCCGGAGAAATCCTGCACCTTCCGCTCTGGCCAGATCATTTTGCAACAGCCCATCGACACCGAACAGATGTCAAAACTGCTGACTGCTGGCAAAACCGACCTGCTCAAAGATTTCGTTTCTTCGCGCACGCGTCGCAAATTTTCTGCGTTCCTGGCCTTAGATAAAGACGGCAAAGTAGGCTTTGAATTCGAACCTCGCCCGGTAAAAGCCGGTGCAGCCGCGAAGAAGCCTGCCGCCAAAAAAGCTACGGCCACGGCAGGAGGCGACGAAGCCGCCAAGCCCGCTAAGAAAGTAGCTACCAAGAAACCGGCTGCTAAAAAGCCGGCAGCGAAAAAGGCTGCGCCGAAGAAGAAAGCGGCCAGCAAAACCGCAGAGGAATAAGGCTAGCTGGCATACCAGCCGTCACAGCCTCTAGCGTCGCCTACTTCACAAGCGACATTAGCTTTCCGAAGCTATCGACAACGTCGTATTTAACGTTCTCTGGCGCATATTTCTTGTTGATTCCTTCGAAGAACTTGCGGGCGCAGTCTATTTTTGTCTGCTCAATAGGCGTCAGCTGCATCGTTGACATCGACCCTTTTGTTTCAGCCACAAAGTAAACATGCTTAACCGCGCCTTCCTTAAACGAAATCGCCCAATCCGGATTGTATTCGCCCACTGGGGTCGGGATAAGAAATCCGCGAGGAAGCTTGGTATAGACCACAACCTCCGAGCATGCATCAAGCTCTTTTAAAAACACGCGCTCAATGTTTGAGTCTGTTGGTACGTAATCATAGATGCAATGCTTGAGTTTTTCGCCAGCGTTAGTGAGCGCCTGCTTCGTTTGACCCGAAGTGAAAATATCCGAATCAAATCGATCATCCACTGGATCATAGGCAAGGTGTTCAACAATAACCGTTGCCTTCTGTTCATTAATCAGTCGAGCCGCTTCATAAATAAAGTGCTCCGGGTTGGTTTTGAATTGAGAAAAAACCTCCGGATTAATCTGACGCAAAATGTCTACAATCGTTCTGCGTGTTAACTGGGTGTCTTCCGCCAGTTTACCGATAAGGTCGTATTTGACTGCAGAATGTATCGAATAGTTATTCGACTCAGTTGCAGAGTCTCTCAAAACGAAGGCATCCCCGGCCTTCAGCTTGTCATAGGTGGTCTGCTCAGATTGCTCGCCGCGCTGAATGGTGTACTGCAAGGGTGTGACGTGCAAACTCTCATCAAGAACCTTGACCGCCTTGGCAACAAGCTCATCAGAATCAAACTGCACGCTGTAGGCTGCTTTTCGGTTAATCCGCGCCCAGAGATCCTTGAATTCTTTCTTCTCGAAATTGGCATTTGGCTCAAGCTTTTTCGCCTTGCGACCATCTTCCGGTTGCTCGATCAGGCTTTCGCTAAACACGCTATCGATCAGCTGAAAGACCTGCTCTGCATGCGGCATAAGCTCATCGGGCAGCTCCACACGCGTACCATCCCTCTTGGCCTGATGGTATTTCTCAGTAATATTGCGTTTCTTATCAACGTAGCCGTTCTGGATTAGGTAGAACTCGATATCCGTCGCTTGATCTTCTGAAATCGTGATTTGGCATTCGCTGGTGTTAAGCACCTTACCTTTAAAGTACGCCTTGTCAGCCACACGCGGTCGTTCAGAGAGTGAATTGCTAATGTCTTTTTGCAACGCACCCACAAACTCCTTATAGCTCTCACTTGCAACAACCGTCAGCACGTTCACATCATGCACGACTGATGGCTGATCAATCCGCTCGCCGTTTTTGTTGACGGATAAACGCAGCCCACGACCCACTTCCTGACGGCGAGTGACCTGATTGCTGTAATCCGGGTGCTTCAAGAAGCAAATCACAAAAACATTGGGGTTGTCCCAGCCTTCTCGTAACGCCGAATGCGAGAAAATGAACCGTACGGGTTCTTCGAGGCTGAGTAGCTGCTCTTTCTTTTTCAAGATCAGGTCGTAGGCATCCACATCATCGGACAGCCCTTTGTTTTCACCCGTTTTAACAATGCTCGGATCGACATCTCGCTTTGTTTTCTTATCAATCGAAAAGTAACCGCTGTGCGTCTTCTCGGCGGAAATCTGCTTGAGGTGCGTAACGTAAGGCGTCTCTTCTAGATCAAGCATCTCATTGAGGTACAGCTTGTACTCCTCTTCGAACACGCGAGCATATTCGCCCTTCTCATCAGGGGCGCTGTAATCGCGGTACTTGGCAACTTCGTCAATAAAGAACAGGGTCAGCACCTTGATGCCCTGGTGAAATAATTCCTGCTCTTTGTCGAAGTGCGCCTTGATTGCCTCCCGAATCTGTATGCGACGAAGCGCAGATTCATTCACATCGCCGTCTGCTTCGCCCACCTGAAGCTCAGCACCATTGGTAAAGCTCAGCGTGTCGGTAATTGCGTTAATGTCAGACACCACATAGCCACGGTACTGGTCGAGCTCGTTCGATAGCACAAAGAGGTTGTCGCCTTTGGATAGCTTCTTCACTACCGGCTTGATGATCCCGCTCTCGAATTTCCGCTCGTACTCAACTCGCGCTTCTGGCGGTTTCTTGCTGGAAATATCAATCCCCTGCAAATAGAGATAAGCATTGGTACCCGCCAACCCCTTAACCGAAATGCCACGCACAGCAATCTTCTTGACGAGCTTTTGATTGTAGGCGTCTAGCGCGTCCAGGCGGTAAATCTTGTTGTAGGTCGTTTTATGCGTTGCGGAGTAGCGCAGGATCATCAATGGATTGAATTCCTTCAACGCATCTAAGGTTTTATCGCCCTCCATTTTCTGAGGCTCATCAAGAATCAGAATCGGTTTATTGGCCTTGATCACATCAATTGGGCGGCGCGACTGAAAATCATCGAGTTCTGCATAAATCCGACGTGCTTCCGAGCTGGCGTTGGCCTTCAGGTTCTTCTGTGCATTAAAAGCCTGAACGTTGATCACCATCACGTTGATGCCGGCATCAGAAGAAAAGCTCTCCAGCAGATGCAACGACTTGGAGTTATAGATAAAAAAGCGCGCCTTCTTCTTATAGGCTTCCAGAAAGTGATCGGCAGTAATTTCGAGCGACTTCGCTACCCCTTCACGGATGGCGATACTCGGCACCACGATGATGAACTTGCCCCACCCGTACTGCTTGTTCAGCTCGAAAATCGTTTTAATGTAGCAGTAGGTTTTGCCCGTACCGGTCTCCATCTCGATGTCGAGATTGATATGGCTCACCGGGGTTTTTGCCAGATCTGAAGACACGGGTAAGTTTTGCAACCGCTGCACCTGCTGGATATTCTCCAGCAGCGCAGTCTCAGGTAAGGACACATCGGCATTACGAAACGCCGCTTCGTGGTCTGTCACGGATTCCGCGCCCAGCTCAAGGGCGGACTGCGGGCTGGCCGGTGCCACTTTCTTCGTGCCCGGGTCTAACCGATAGCGAATGCCGCCAGGCTGCACTGTTTGCCCCTTGAAGCAATCCACGACGGCCTGTACAGCCGCGGTTTGATATTGCTGATTTTTGAACTTCAGTTTCATTGGCTTAGCACCGTTTTATTCTGCATTTATTCTGCATTTATTCATTTTTATTCTGCAAGGACCCACCTAGGCGTTTTACGCGGCCCGGTATTTCTTATTTTTCCGGCGCGTCGCAGGTTAGTTAGCAGGTTGCCCACTTTGTTCTTCTTTTGTTCTGCATCCAGCGCATCGCTTAGCTTTACCAAGATTAAATCTTCAATATCTGTACGCGAAGCATGGCCAAACTTTGTCAAATAATCAGTAATTAACTTGGCGTAGTAGTCATCGTCCTGTGCACGCATTCGAATGTAGGTCGCCTTGTCGGCCGTCGTTTTGGCAACAGCTGCAGATACATAAAGGTTTGGCTTGCGGCCTTCTATCAGGCCAGCACGGCGAAGGTGCTTAATTAATTCATCGTCGATCGATAGCTTCTTCTGCACTCGATCCAGCGCAAGAATATCGCCCAAAGAAAGGCTACTCTGTTGAATCAGTATTTCGCTGTACGCTTGGTCAATCACGCCTCCATAAATCGTCATGCGTGTTACGTTGGGTTCGCTCAGATCGTAGTCAGGCATCGGGAAATAACGACGCGCCTGGCCGAGGTGCATCTGATAAATCCCGTAGCCCATGGTATCAATCATCCCTAGCTCTGCCATTGCATTGACCAGGAAAGGGTTGCGATAGCGGCGCGGCGTTTTATTGCCGGTTAGATAGTCCACGGGTGAGCCTTCAAAGAAGCTACCATCGTTTTCAAAGGTCAGCTTATCCAGCCACTCTGTGACTACAATTCGACCGTGCAATGTGTAGTCCTGGTGAGCAATGCAGTTGTGTAGCGCCTCCAACACGATCTTGCGATCGTATTTCGCCACTTCTACTGCCAGCAATGAATCCTTCGGCAAAATGCGGATCTGAATGTTGCGGATTTTTTGATACAGCGACGTTGAATTCAGCAGAAACGGCGGGGGAAAGTGCTGGTAAGCCCGTTCCTGTCCTTCTAATCGCCAGGTCAACTGAGCCATGTGTGGTGTTAAATGCCAAGCCGACTCCGCTTTTCCCAATAGCAGTAGTACTGTCCGCGTGATTTGGCCGTTTTGAGTTAAACGCGCACGATCAAGAAAGGTCGCAAGCGGCCATTTCATCACATCGTCAGTCGGAATAATGTTTTCGTATTTACGCGCAAAAGCCTCTCGAGCCGCTTGTACAGCGCGCTCATCCAGATCGTTCAGGCTGGCCTGAGGAATAACCTGAGCTGACCAATCTTCGTTAATCGTCTGCTGACGAATTTTATCTTGTTTATCTAAACCCAAAGGAACAAGACTTTCACCTGCACGAGCGTAATAATGCCCCTTCCAAGCAATCGGGATCCCACGGGGAGCGGCAGGTACCTCAAGCAATAATACGCGGCCAGCTTCGGTACTGAGCTCATGAATGTTACGGAATGTGATGCTTGGCTCCGCATCATTTGCAATTTGCATCTTCAAGCTTTGCAAATGGTCTGGCTTTGCCCGGTAATCTGTGCCAACCACTTGCCGGGTTTTGTTGTTGACGCCAAATATCAGCCAGGCACGGTCTGCACCACTCAGATTCGCTTCATTAGACAGCGCAGAAAAATACTTGCCGATGTCCGATGTGGAGAAGTTGTTGTCAGCTTGCTTGAACTCCACCACTTCGTTCTCCCAGGTGGCGATAAGTTCATTTAGCAGGGATGCGAGTGCCTTCTGATCCATGTCGTGCTGCCCTTAGATACACTTCACTTCGGTAGCGGGCGACAAGAGCTTGAATATCTGCTCCACGTTGATCTTGACCGCGCTGTTCTTGTAGCCCGCGTCGCGGAACACCACACGCAGCGGCTGTTGTTTGGCCAGTTCCTTCACAAAGGCTTCGTCAATGCTGCCGCTGGAGTCGAAGCAGGCGACAAGCGCATTGCCATCTACAAAGAACACATCCTTGCCTTGAATCGAATGTTTGGCAATGGGCAAAGACAGGTCGATACCCCAATCCAGCATCACCTGGAACAGCAGATCCTCAGGCGTGCGTTCGGGTTTGATGTTGTCTACGAGCAGATTAATCTGGCCTTTGTTGAGTGCATCCGGTGCGTAATAGACGTCAGCCATATTAGAAGCTTCAACCTTCAGAACACGGAATCCAACGTCCTTGTGCCACTCATTCGATACTTGACCTTCCAGGATTGCCTTGCCGGCACGACGTATCCTCTCGATAGAAATTTCAGAGATGGTGGTCGGCCGACCAAGATCGGATAAAAATCGGATTGCATTCTGTGTAATCTTCTTTGCCGCCCCCGTTGCGATTGCAAGAGTCTCATGAAGGTCTTCTGCTATTTGAACTAATATCCAACGACAGTTTGTTCCGGACAAACGATTTAGCTCCATAACAGCGTGAGCTGTAGAGCCGGATCCTGCATAGAAATCCAAGACAATATCGTCACTAGTTACTCGCATGGCACGGAAAAAATCCGCAAGAAGAATCTCGTCTTTTGGATTGGTAAAGACTTTTTCGCCAAATAAATCTCGCAACCTGTTTGAAGCTGCTCGACTGTCCAAAATCCTCATACTTGTGAGGCTTACATACTCGGTGCTCTTTAGATAGGTCTTTAGGCACGGTACGGTTAATTCATCCGGCCCAAAATGCACTCTATTTTCGGCAATAAGTTGATTCAGTTTTTCTTTCGGACAAAACCAGCCGCGAGATGGTTGCTTAACATTCTTACCCGTAACCGGATGGGTGATGTCGTATACGTATTGCCCGTCATTTGGTCCCGAAATGTTATCTGGAAAATATACTCCCCGTTCGTCTATCCAGCTGTAGTGTTTGCTGTCAAGGATTGGGCTAGAAGAGGGCAACTCCCGGTACCAGTCGAGTGCTGCCTGATGGATTCGTTTCCAGTCAGTACCGAACTCTCTTTTGAATCCGTCGAATGCTTTATATATTTCCTCTAACCCTTGCTTGCGCTCAACCCAGTCGCCGCTATTGGCTTGCTTATCCCTAACGTAAACGACGAAATATTCGTGCTGGATAGAAATGTAAGATTGATCGTTTTTACTACTATTTTTCCAAATGATCTCACCGCAAAAATTTTGACTACCGAAAATTTCGTCACACATCCTGCGAAGATTTGAGTGCTCGATTTCATCTATGGAAATCACGACAATCCCATCTTGCCTAAGAAGATTTCTGGCAATTCTGAGCCGACTGTATAGGGAGCTTAACCAAACCGAATGGAAGCGACCATTTGAGTCGCGATTTGCCACGAGCCTATTTCCTAATTCGTCGGTTTGAAGCGAGCGTGAAAGATATTCGTCGGCCGACTCTGCAAAGTCATCACGATAGACAAAATCTTTCCCCGTGTTGTACGGCGGGTCGATGTAGATCATCTTGACCTTGCCAAGGTAGTTCTCCTGAAGCAGCTTTAAAGCGTCTAGGTTGTCGCCTTCAATGAACAGGTTCTTCGTGGTATCGAAGTCCACGCTTTCATCACGACAGGGCCGCAGCGTTTTGGCAATGGGTGCATTGGCCGTCAGCAGTGCCTCACGCTTACCCGGCCAGTTCAGGTGGTATCGTTCCTGCGGTCCTTCGACAATCGAATCAGCCAATTCCTGCCGCAACTGGTCAAAATCCACTGCCAGCTTCACGCTGCCGTCTTCCCCCTTGGCTTCGGTCACGCAGCCCGGAAACATGTCACGAATGCGGGCGATGTTGTCTAGCGTGAGATTGGGCGAGTGCATTTTCAGTTTGTCCATGGTCATTTCTCTGGTCGCTGTGTTTTTTGATATCGGGTTTCAGCGGCTCAATTGTTCAAGTTCGGATTTCAGTTGCCGCAAAATCGCGTTGATCTCGACCTTGCGGTTGAATTGCTTTTCCTTGGCCAGTCTCCCTTGGGTCTTCTCGACTTCACGGCGCTTGGTAGCTGCTAGCTCAACACGCGCGATCCAGTCGGGCAAGCCCTCTTTCGGCCGCACAGGTAGCGGCATTAGGCTTTGCAGCAGGGCAGTGTACAGGTGCGCCATATCAAGGGCCAAAGGCATGAGTGAGCGATGAGTAGCTGCGGGTAACCAGGCGCTGGTGAAGTAGCTGGACAGCACCCAGCGACTCACATCGGCTTCGTTCGGGTGCTTGTACGCCGCCACCACCTGCGTCTTCGCCTGATCGCCCTGGCCCTGGTTCAGTTCAAACAGGATCGGGAACTTCACCGCGCCATCAATGCAGCGGAGCACGTCTTCGTGTAGTTCGGTAGACTTAAGCTGGATGCTGAAAATCTGGATTTCCGGCACACCGTGCCGCGCAGGCAGGTTAATCGTCTCCGGAGCGAGCTTGTACTGCCAGACAATCTGCTCCACCTGCTCGGCAAACAAATCCTTCAACCGGGTGTTTGCCCCGCTGTGCTCATAGATCTTGTTCTTGGGCAAAACGCGCCCGAAGGTTGCCTGCTTGGGGTAGGCAAATAAGGCGCTCATCCCGCCTCCTGAATGACGAGGAAGCTGATGAGTTCAAAGTCGTCCAAACCGGAGATGGTGTCTGTTAGTGCCGTGGTCTTGCCACCGCTGAACAAACTGTCCAGATCTTTTTCTTCCTTCACCTCGATCATCGAACGAATAGACTTACCCAGCAGCTCGGAGTACGGCTGCATGTTACGACCGTCCGCCGTTTCTTGGTTAAAGCGCTGGCTCACGTCGACAATGGGTTTGTCATGGCCTTTGCAGCAGCTACGCACAAGATCGAGTAAGCGCTTGACCTCGGTATGGTCGTGAATGACCTCGCCTTGGTGGTTAATGTAGACGAGGTAGTACGGATGTAGGCGGTTGTGCTGGTTGAGGCTGATTTCGGCATTGCGATTGCGTAGCGTGAAGATCGCGCCTGGCCATAGGCCCATGTCGGGCCTGGCCGCGACCACTGCGTGCATCCCGTTGGGCACACTGCTCAGCTCGCCATTGGCTTTGACGTAGTTGAGCAAATCCATGCGGAAGTCGTTGAGGCCCAGATCCGTGATGGAGACACCGGTCTTCAAATCCTCTAGCTCAATGACTTCTTCCTGAAGGCGACGCAGTTGCTCCTTGCGGTACGACACGTCATTAGCCTGCGCAGACAGCACGTTGTCGTCACCTGTGGCGGTTACGTCAGCGATCATCATACGGCTCTCGACTCGCTCTTTGAGGTTGATGTACTCGTCGAGCGAAATGTCGGGCCAGTAGTTGACCAGTTGGATGCTGCTGTTGGGGGAACCAATGCGATCCACCCGGCCAAAGCGCTGGATGATGCGGACTGGGTTCCAGTGAATGTCGTAGTTGATCAGGTAGTCGCAGTCCTGCAGGTTTTGGCCTTCGGATATGCAGTCGGTACCGATGAGTAGATCAATTTCTGCCGGTTCTTCCGGCAATACGACCGACTTTTCTTTCGACAGAGGCGAGAAGAGCGTGAGCAGCTCCTGGAAGTCATAGGATTTCTTGAGGGTAGACTTTGGCGAACCGCCACCGGTCACTTTGGCACTATGAATTTGTAGCTGTTCGAGAAAATCTGGCGCCAAGTTTGCGTAGAGATAATCGGCTGTATCTGCGAAGGCAGTAAACAACAACACCTTTTTGTTACCCGGATTGATTGGGTTATCGATCTTTTCCCGAATCAATTTTTTTAAGTGCTGCAGCTTGGCATCGTCAGCAGGCGTTATCTTATCCATGGATGCCAACAAGTCTTCAATGATCTTGAGATCAGCTCGAAGGTCATGCTCCCAGGAGGGCAGATCCATATCGGCGAGATTGACTTTAACCTTGCCGCCTATATCTGTACTGTCATCCGGCTCGAAGGAAAGCTCGTCATCATCCGGGCTGAGATCGCCCAGAGTCTCAGTGAGATCTTCGACATTTTCCAGTTTGCCCGATTGATTAAACTGATTGATTTTTTCCAGCGTGATCAATTGGTTACGCTGCAGCGCCCCCAAGGTGAGCCTAAATGCCTGAACTGAGCTTTCCAGGCGTTTAAGCAAGTTGGTGGTCATCAGGGCCTGGAGGCTTCTTTCTCGATCTACTTGCCGTAACGCCGCGCCACCGCCGGTTACCTTGGTGTCATACAGCTCTTCGTATTTCTTCAAGCGGCTCGGCAAGATATAGCTCACGGGCGCATAGACGGCCAGTTTGAGTAGCGATAATTGGGCGAAGATTTCATTAAGCCCAATGACGTCTTTTCGGTGCGTCAGAGGGCAATGAAAAGACAAAGGCTTTCTCCGCTCGGGGAATTGTCCGATGTCTTTAGTGTCGTAGAAGGTCTGGATGTGCTTGCGCGACCGTGCAATGGTGACGCTGTCGAGCAGCTCAAAAAAATCAAAATCTAATGAGTCCAGAATGGCTCTGGCTGTACGCTGTTCTGACGGCAGTTTCGACCAAACATTGAATGCCGCTTGAGCTCCCCGAAATATTTCTTCCACGCTCTTGGAAATACGCAGTTTTTTGCTCAGGTTTTCTGATTCACCTTCATAGGCCAATGCCAGCTGGTTACGCAGATCGTTGAATCTATTATTAACCGGTGTCGCCGACAGCATGAGGACTTTAGTTTTAACACCCTCCCGGATGACCTTGTTCATCAGCTTCTGATAACGCGTTTCTTTGTCTTTGTACGCATCGTTGTTACGGAAGTTATGCGACTCGTCGATGACAACCAGATCGTAATTACCCCAGTTGATCCGGTTCAACGCTGTACCAAAAGAATCACCACTCGTTCGAGAGAGATCTGTGTGACAGAGGACGTCGTAGCTGAACCGATCCTTGGCAAAGATATTGGTCTTGAGATTGCGGTTGTAGTTGAGCCAGTTATCTGCCAGCTTCTTGGGGCAGAGCACCAAAACTGATTTATTGCGCAACTCGTAGTACTTGATCACAGCAAGCGCGGTAAAGGTTTTACCCAAGCCAACGCTGTCGGCCAGGATGCAGCCGCTGTAGGTTTCCAGCTTGTTGATGATGCCGGTTGCGGCATCCTTCTGGTAGTTGAAAAGCTTGTTCCAGATCAGGGTGTCCTGGTAACCGGTGCGGTCGTTTGGCAGTACGTCTTCGTCGATGTCGTCGAGGAACTCATTGAAGATGTTGTAGAGCATCAGGAAGTAGATACTCTCAGGCGAGTTTTCTTGGTACACCGATGCAATGTGTTCAATAATCTGATCCGTTACATCCTGTATTTTCTCTGGATCATTCCAGATCTGATCAAATAGGTTGATGTAAGTTGCCGTAAATACGGGCTCATCCATTCGATTAACAAGGTTTGAAACAGCGTTGCCTTTTTGATACCCAAGATCCGTTGCTGTAAAGCCATGCAAAGGCATGTAGGCAACCGTCTTATCCGCACCCACTACGGCTGCAAATTGCTGCATCGGTGCTTTCGTTTTATTCGAACGGAACTTTGCTTTATTTTTCACCCATTCCGCGCATTCACGGGCAATAGATTTCTGGGTCAACCTATTCCTTAGCTGAATTTCGAACTCGCTGCCATAGAGGCTTCTTTCTCGGTCCAGTTTGGGAATGTGGAACTCTCGTTTTTCTTTTTGAATCTTATCGGCGACTTCGTTCGCAACGAATGTTGGTGCTGTGAAAATAAATTCCAGCCCATCAATCTTTTCTAACTCGGTTTTTAATGCCTCAAAGGCATACATAGAAAAGCAGGATGCAGCAATCTTCAGGCGGGCTCCTGGAGTAATCGCTTGTTTTATATCGTCACCTAATAGATGACTTACGTTGTCGAGTATTCCGACCACCAGACGCCTTTTTAGACTGTGATAACAAAATCCATTTTACATTCAACCCTTACTTCACATTCTTCAAAATCTTTTCAATCTGGGATTGGAGTGCTTTGGCATCCACAAATTGACCTTCAACGACTCTGCCCCCCTGGGGTACACCCCCGGTCACCTCTTGGCCCGCTCCGTGCATTTCTTCTGCTCTTGTTACCGTCGTGGTGACGATTCGGCCTGTGATGGTAATCGTTTGATTCTGTTCACTTTGTCGCTTTCCAAGAATTAATCCGAGCAAGTAAATGATAAACAGAATAGAACTGATGATCGACAAACCTAGTGCGATTTCGTACATTCGACCCCCCGTTTTTATATTGCTAAATGTTCAATCTACACCTCGAGAGTCTCACTATATGAGCCTGGTGATTTTTTTTACTATTAGCAACCACTAATTTGCTAACTGGTTAAACACCCTAAACGGTGCAAACCCGTGGCGCTTTCGCTATCATGGCGCTATGGCAGGCTTACAGAACGCTACCCCCATCCCCGATGAGATTCGTCTCTACGACGGTGGGCGTATGCTGCGCAT
>JACCDN010638418.1_pt1 | contig 12921 bp, 11 predicted proteins | sample 7441691 | NCBI WGS metagenome assembly JACCDN01 (sample SAMN15323439, study PRJNA562643) | freshwater metagenome | isolation source: river surface water | place: USA:Blue River Watershed | collected 2017-08-16 | reverse complement strand
GCACCAGTTCTTTTAACAGCACTCACAATTTCTCTAGTTGCATGTTCAAGAGAACGATGATCAAATGACTTAAGTCTAATTTTTATCTTCTGATTATTCATTATTAACCTATATTTAAAACAGCCAGCAAAAGCCCAAAGAGCCCGAACCCAAATACTTAAACCCAGTTCAACTTTAAACCGGGTTTAAAATAAGCTTTTTACTTAATAATTTTTGATACAACACCCGCACCAACAGTTCTACCACCTTCACGGATAGCAAAACGCAAACCTTCATCCATAGCAACCGGCGAAATCATCTTGACAATAATTTTTGTATTATCACCAGGCATAACCATCTCTTTACCAGCAGGCAATTCTACTTCACCAGTAACGTCGGTAGTTCTAAAATAAAACTGGGGACGATAATTTTTGAAGAACGGAGTGTGACGACCACCTTCTTCTTTTGTCAAAACATATATCTCAGCTTCGAACTCAGTATGAGGATTAATTGAACCAGGCTTAGCAAGCACCTGACCTCTAACTACGTCTTCCCTTTTAGTGCCACGAAGAAGAACACCAACATTATCACCCGCCTGACCAGAATCAAGAAGCTTCCTAAACATTTCAACACCAGTACAAGTAGTTTTCTCGGTAGGTTTAATACCAACTATCTCTATTTCTTCACCAACCTTAACTACACCTTTTTCAATTCTACCAGTAACTACAGTACCACGACCAGAAATTGAGAATACATCTTCAATCGGCATCAAGAAAGGCTTATCTGTATCACGAGCAGGCTGAGGAATGTACGAATCTACCGCATCCATCAATTCATCAATACATTTAGAATCGCCACCTTCAAGCACTTGAAGAGCAGAACCTTTAACAACTGGTATTTCATCACCAGGAAAATCGTACGCTGAAAGCAATTCTCTTACTTCCATTTCAACAAGCTCAAGAAGATCTGGATCATCAACTTGGTCAACTTTGTTCAAGAACACCACAAGCGAAGGAACACCAACCTGACGAGCAAGCAAAATATGCTCTCTAGTTTGCGGCATAGGACCATCAGCAGCGGACACAACTAAGATAGCACCATCCATCTGCGCCGCACCTGTAATCATGTTTTTAACATAGTCAGCATGACCAGGACAATCAACATGCGCATAGTGTCTTTTATCTGTCTCATACTCAACGTGAGCAGTAGAGATTGTGATACCCCTTTCTCTTTCTTCTGGAGCACCATCAATATCATCATATTTTTTTTCTTGCGCCTGCCCTTTTTTAGCAAGCACTTTGGTAATAGCCGCTGTTAAAGAGGTTTTACCGTGGTCAACGTGCCCAATGGTACCAATATTACAGTGCGGTTTATTCCTTTCAAACTTTTGTTTAGCCATAACTTTAATCTCCTGAAAGTTTATTACAAATCAACATCTAACCAATTTTCCTTAACCACAGCATCCAACAAATGGAGCGGGTGATGGGAATCGAACCCACGTGGCCAGCTTGGAAGGCTGGAGCTCTACCATTGAGCTACACCCGCACGCACGCCTTTCCCAAATAACCTACAATATTACATATCATATGTAGACTAGATGGTGGAGGGAGAAGGATTCGAACCTTCGAACGCGTACGCGGGCAGATTTACAGTCTGCTGCCTTTGACCGCTCGGCCACCCCTCCATTATAAAGCTTACAGCAAAATAGATCATCTCTACGATAAACGCAAGCAATTAATTCGTTCTTCAGCATTTAATTTTTGATCTCATCACCTTATCCGAGCAAACTAAAAATTAAATCTTTTGGTTGATAGTTTTTATAATAAATAGTATTTTGTGTCAAGAACAAATTTTAAGCAAAAACAAATCTTCCAATCATGAGAAACTACAAGAAGCAAACTAACAATAGTGTCAATCCGTATTACATGCACGGAAAGCACGCGGTATTGGCCGCGATTAACAATGATAATAGACGCATTGAAAAAATTTATTGTTTAGAAAAAACTTTTCTCGAACACCGAAATAAACTCGATAATTTTACTATCGAAATAGTTTCAATAGATTTCATCAACAAAAAAATCGGACTAGGACAACCTCATCAAGGTATAATAGCTTATGTTCATTCTATTTTTTTGAACAACATAAATGAGATGGATTTTACCAAAACCATTGACAGAGTAGTTATCCTTGATCAAATAACAGATCCCCAGAATATCGGAGCAATAATTAGAAGTGCTGCAGCATTTGGTATAACAAAATTAATCCTTCCAGCAGATCATACACCAGAAGAAAATGCTAGCATAGCTAAGGCAGCTTCGGGTTGCCTTGAATTAATACAAATAGCAAAAGTTACAAACCTAAAAACAACCATCACCACCCTAAAAAACAAGGGATTTTGGATCGCAGGACTCGACTCAAAGGGACAAGATAATATAAATAACTTAGTAAAATTCGATAAATTAGCTGTCATAGTTGGTTCAGAGAATAAAGGTATGAGACGCTTAACAAGCCAAGCATGCGATTTTTTAGTTAAGATACCCATTTCAGACAAAGTAGAAAGTCTTAATGCCTCTAATGCTGCTGCTATTATTTTTCATACACTAAACCTTGTATAGTAATTTAATAGTAATTTATAGTAAATGTGACTTAAGTAAATGCGCAGCATACTCCATATATATAGCAATCAGAAGCCCTTAAATACCCTAAAAAATTTGTTTAAATCATTTAAAATGAGAAATGATATTACAGCACGTTACATATTTATAAATTATTTGTTGTATTGGAAAATGATGTTTGCTATAGTCAGCTCTGCGTAATTTATTCGTAAAAATGATCATGACCAAAGAAGAGCTACTTCAATTTGACGGAAAAGTATTAGAACTTTTACCAAATGCCCACTTCAGGGTTATTCTTGAAAACGGCCACCAAATTATAGCTCATACTTCTGGCAAGATGCGGAAAAATCGTATTCGTATATTAGCCGGAGATAAAGTAAAAGTGGAAATGACTCCTTACGACCTTACAAAAGGTAGGGTAATACACCGCAGTTAATCATATATAGCCTTTTAGATTGAACCAATAACTTAAGTGAGCACAAGCGGACTTAAAAAATTGATGCTTTAAACTTGAACCAATAAAGCCATAATAATAGAAAAACTTGCAGAAAAGCAGCATGTGCAACTTCAAGAAATCATTCAAAACAAAAAAACATATCACTATTTAAATTAGATTCCCTTCCATCTTTCTATAAGGTTTGTTTCTATATTAAATAAATCTAGAATTCTGGTTAGTGAGTGATCTATTATATCGTCTAATGTACTTGGATTGTTGTAAAATGCTGGCACAGCTGGACATATTGCCACCCCAATTCTAGCAAGTTTGAGCATATTTTCCAAATGAATAGCGCTAAGTGGCGTCTCTCTTACCATTAGCACTAATTTTCTCTGTTCTTTAATGGTTACACTTGCTGCTCTTGTGATGAGATCATTTTCAAAACCTGATGCTATTGCTGATAACGTTTTCATGCTACACGGAGCTATAATCATTCCCATTATTTTGCATGACCCACTAGAGATTTTTGCACCAATATCAGCAGGATTATACACATAATCAGCAAGGTTTTTTATATCAGCTATCGAAAACGAAGTTTCAGCAGAAATAGTTAAATGAGCCGACTTTGAAATAACCAAATGAGTCTCTAAACCACATTTTTTTAATATTTCAAGCAACCTTATTCCATAAATTGCTCCTGAAGCACCAGTAATAGAAACAACAATTTTTTTCATTTTTTTAGCATCTTTAATACGGAAACTATAGCAAAAATAGTCAAGATTTGCGGCATCAATTTTTTAAGTCCGCTTCTGCTCACCTATTTCTACAATCTTCCCCAGAGGTTCACTTTAAAACTAATAACTACAATTGCTGCTGCTTTTGCTATACTATTACTATAACAGGTCAAAATTAACTACTTTATTAAATAGCTGTTTTATTTTATCTAGCAATAATAATCTATTATTAGCAATCTCAGGATTTTCATCCATTACCATGATATTGTCAAAAAAACTTGCTATCACGTGATTCATACTAGCAAGAGCTTTTAGGCTTTCTAGAAAATCTTTTTTCTCTACTAGCGAATCAACGTCCGATAATTTCAAAGTTAAAGAATCAAATAGCTTCACCTCTTGTTGTTGATTAAATAAATGACTATTTATTTCACCATTTATCTTTAACTCACCAATTATATTACTTGCTCTTTTATAGGAATTTAATAAAGCTTCACCCTCTTGAGTATCCAAAAACTCAGCAAGTGCTTTTAATTTCCATTTTGTTACAAGCAGGTCAGGTTCTAGTTGGCAATTTACCACCGCATTAACTTGCAAAGGATTGAATTGATCTTTAAAATAATTTTTTGCTCGTTCTTCAATAAAGCAAATAATTTGACTTACCTCATTAGCACTATAATCAATTACAGACGAATATAGAGAACAAGAGAACTCTACAAGCTTGATAATATCATGTTGTAATTTATTTTCTAAAATAATTCTTACAACACCAAGAGCTAAACGGCGAAGTGCATAAGGATCTTTTGAACCCGTAGGTTTTTCTCCTGCAATCATAAGCCCACATAAACTATCAATTTTATCTGCTAACGCAACTATTGCTGCAGCATCGCCACAAAGATTAAAATCACCGGGAACAGAATCCGAAGAACCTCGTGGTTTATAATGATCTCTAATTGCTCTTGCTATTTTTTCTTCTTTCCCTTCGGCCTTTGCATAATAATAGCCCATGATTCCTTGCAACTCCGGGAATTCGCCTACCATTTCTGAAACAATATCACTCTTACATAGCAGCGCTGCTTCCTGAGCTTCTTTCTGCTCAGAATTAGATTTTATATAGCCGACTAACTTCACTAAACGGTCAGTTTTATCTTTCATAGAACCAAGTTTTGCATGGAAGATGACTTTATTTAATTTTTCTAGAGAAGATTCAAGGGAATTTTTAAGATCCTGCTGATAAAAATATAAAGCATCAGAAAGCCTAGCAGAGAGAACTTTTTCGTTACCTTTGATAATAATATTTTCATCAAAAGGTTTAATATTACTGACAAACAAGAAAAAAGGAGCAAAATGCTCTTCTGAAGCAGGCAAACTTTCACCTTTTTCGTCCTGAATCTTAACCTTACTAAAAAGGCTAAAATACTTTTGATGACTCCTCATCGAACTGACTAAAACTTCACTTGGCAACTTTAAAAATCTATCTTCTATTTTTCCGCACAAAATCACCGGATATTCAACAAGGCCAGCAACTTCTTCAAGTAGATCAGGATCGTCTTTTATTAGATAATTAGTTGCATATTTCTTGTTTAAAATCTCTATTGTTTCTTTAATATCATCACTGATTTTAGCTTTTCTATCGGATCGATCGAGCATAACACAATTATCAGCCAGCCCTTTTTTATAACCGGCGAAATCTGTAACTATTATTTCCTTTGGACTCATAAATTTATGACCAAAAGTAACATTATTTGCCGTTAAATGCCCTAATTTAATTGGAATAACCGCACCATCAAAAATGCATAATATATTTTTAAGTGGTCGAACCCATTTTATTTTATAATCAGACCAGTACATAGATTTTGGCCAAACATACTCTGTAATTGGCTTAGCTAAACTAGCCAAAAAAACAAGACGTGTAGATTGTCTAGCGATTTCTTTTTCATAAAAATAACAATTTGATCCCTTTACTTCTCGTATTATTAAATCGTCCTTGTTAATGTTATTAGAATTACAAAACCCTTCAATTGCAACCAGCGGACTATCTGTTCTTGGTCCTTTGATCGAAATAAATTTACCATTAATTTCTTTATCAAGGCCTGTTACATAAATTACAATTCTTCTTGGGCCGATAAAAACTTTAATCTCTTTAAAACCAATTCCTATTTCTTTAAAATATTTCTGAAAAATATCCAAATAAGCATTTTCTGCTCTAGTTTGCATTAATGCTGGAATTTCTTCGCAAAATAGTTCTATTAATAGTTCACTCATACATTATACCCCTGAATTTTAAGCCATTTTTCACAGGTTATTTTTGCTAAATTCCTTACTCTTGCAATATACGCTGCCCGCTCTGTCACACTAATTACGCCTCTAGCATTTAATAAATTAAATAAATGACTAGCCTTAATACAATAATCATAAGCTGGTATTGGCAGGTCTACATCTATTAACTGCTGACATTGATTTTCTGAATCAGCAAAATGCCTAGTTAAAATCTGCACATCAGCTACCTCAAGATTAAACTTTGAAAATTGTTTTTCAGCTTCAAAATCAACTTGACTATATGTTAATGCTTTTTCTCCTTTCTGACCATTCCAGTCTAAATCTCCTACAGTATCAACACCTTGAATATATAGAGCTAATCTCTCTAATCCATAAGTAATTTCTCCTGCTACTGGCCTGCAATCTATACCGCCAATTTGCTGCATGTAAGTAAATTGTGATACCTCCATCCCATTGCACCACACCTCCCAACCAAGTCCAGACGCGCCAAGTGTTGGCGATTCCCAATCATCTTCAACAAATCTGATATCATTAACTTTTGTATTAATACCAAGTTTTGCAAGACTTTGCAGGTAGAGATCCTGAATATTATCAGGTGACGGTTTTAAGATAACCTGAAACTGATAATAATGCTGCATTCTATTTGGATGCTTAGCATATCTGCTATCAGTTGGGCGACGAGATGGTTGAACATATGCTACATCCCAAGGATTTGGCCCAAGACACCGCAGCACCGTTGCTGGATGGAAAGTCCCAGCTCCCATTTCCACGTCATAAGGTTGTAGAATTGCACAACCATAATCTTGCCAAAAATTTTGCAATTCTAGTATAATTTTCTGGAATGATAATTTGTTCATATTAAGTAATTTTACAATGCCTTTGATACTTCCAATTAGAGACTATACACGCTTATATACCAAAAATCACGCACGAAATGAATTATATAGCTTACTGCAGTAGCATAATGTTAAATTACGAAATTATAACATAAACTGTAGAAATTATATTTTACTATCGTAAAAATAACTTTTCCCTGTATTATTAGCGGAGTATCTGGTCTGAAAATATAGACATTTTAGAAAAAATATCCACTTCTAAATCATTGGAAAACAAACATATTTGGTATAAAATGCTAGAACTTAAAAGAAAATTGGTTATTAACTCTGAAAATTATCTTCGTGTTTTAGAAATAATAAAGGCTAAAACCCACAAAGCTAGATTGATTGGCGGCGCAGTACGTGATGCTATTATTGGGACGGACTCCCAAGATATTGATATTGCAACTACTATGCACCCAGAAGAAGTAATGAAAGTTTTTAGCGCTTTAGGATACAAAGTAATACCAACCGGCATTAAATTCGGTACAGTGTCAGTTTTATATAACAATGAATTGTTTGAAGTAACAACTCTAAGACAAGATATAAGCTTCGACGGTAGACATGCTAAAATTGAATATACAGATGATTTTTATCTTGACGCAATTCGAAGAGATTTTACAATTAACGCTCTTAGTTACTGCCCGTTTGAACAAAAGATTTATGATTATTTTGGCGGGATTAAAGATCTAGAATCTAACTGCGTGAAATTTATAGGCAATGCCGAATTGCGTATTAAAGAAGATTATTTAAGAATCCTGCGTTTTTTCAGATTTTTTGGTAAATTTGGTAAAGAAATAGATCAAAATAGCTTAGATTCTTGTGTAAAATATAAATCCTCTCTCAAAAAACTATCAAAAGAACGCATCAAGTCTGAACTAGATCTGATTTTAAAACTACCAAATTATTTTGACATATTAATATTAATGAGCAATTTATCCATATTGCAGGAAGTTTTACCCATATCTAATTTAAGAATAGATCAATTTATCAGCGCTCATAATATAACAGAGAGATTCGCCACTCCTTTAACTAATGAGACTAAATACGCTTTGATCTTTGTTCTTGAAGGGTTAGTACCATATTCCAGGTTCATTGATTTAAAATTCTCACGCACCGAAGCAAGAGCCATCAGTAATTTATTATCTATGCTACAACAAAAAAATATTGATGAATGGTTTTTAAAAAAAATATGGTTAGAGAATGACAAGTTTGTTCAGGTTTTTATTTTTCTGGCTGTTATTTATAAAGCAGAGAAAAAAATTGAGGAATTATTTTTAAAATTAAAAAATAAACATAAGCCAATATTTCCAATTATCGGTAACGACATAATATCGCTTGGTATCACAGGTAGCGCGGTGGGAACAGAACTTTCTCATCTACAAAAAAAATGGATAAAAAGCGATTTCACCTTAACAAAACAGAATTTAATTGATATAGTAAAACGAAAACATGAAAAATAAAACATACTCTTTTAAAACATACTCTTTATTGGTTTTCTTAGCAATTATTTTAGTCAATCAGCTGGCATATTCTAAACCTAAAATTGTGGTGACTATAGCCCCAATAGCAAGTCTTGTATCTATGTTAGTAAAAGACCAAGCAGAAATTGTAATACTAGATAAATCAGGTGGATGTCCGCATCATCACAACGCCAAACCAAGTGATAAGTTCACTGTTACTAATTCACAAATGGTTATTTATATTGATGATAATTTTGATCATTTAATTTCTTCAATGCTCCTGGATTATGAAGGAGTAAAAGTGAAAATCAGCGACTTTCCTTCCATAGATTTTAAAAGCATAAATGGTGAAGTTAATTGGCATTTTTGGCTCGATTTAAAAAATGTCAATGCACTAAACCGCCAAATGGCAGAACTACTTATACAGGCTTTTCCTCAGATGAAAAACAAGATACAGCAAAATTTGGATGAAGCTATTATCAAGATTGAAAAGCTTGATAACATGAAGCAATCTAACCTTGCTGACCTTGCACCAGTTGCTCTGCTAAGCGACAGTTTAGAACATTTTTTTAAATCAATAAATAACTCTCAAGTAAGAATTTTTCAAACTGCCAATAGTAGCCTAAAAAACATAAAGAAATTGGATGATAGTTTAAATTCCGATTCTATAAAATGCATAGTTGTAGATATCGAGCAAAATAATCAAGCCTATTTAAAGTATAATAAGTTAATAATTGAAATTGATAGCGAAAACTGGGCTTTAACAAACGAAAGAAGTTTAAGCGGAGATTTATTTATTGATAAATATTCTAAAATGATTAATCAGCTAAAATTATGTAATACCAAATCTCATTTTAAATCAGACTAATGAAATTCAAGACGATGGCTTGAGCAGCGTAGTAATCTACGAAAGCAGTAGCCGAGATCTGCAAAATTCGTTTGTATCATTTAAAATGAGACTTGGTATAAGTAGTTTATATATTCATTTTTATAATAGGCAGAATAACAAAGACACAGAAAAGCCTTTGATATGATCGTTAATTCACCTTACATTATTCTTTAATACACAATAGACTTCCTGCATAACCGGATTCTAAACGGTAGTTCTGTTGTTATAGCCATTTATCTTAAACTTCTCTAGTCCCTGCGCTAGAATTGCGCAAAGCTCAGCGAGAATAAGGTTATGGCACAGTCTTTTTGCCTTAAATTTCTGACAAAAAGAAAAAGCCACGAAAAATAAATCGTGGCTTCTTGCAAAAAAATATAAAATGATTTTTATAAATTAAGCACCTTTAGTAAGGTTTTGATATTCTTTGCTTAATCCTTGTACAGCAAAAATCCATAAAATAACTATAATGAAAAATATACTAGCAAAATAAGGAGTTGCCTCAGCAAATGTATATGTAGGTAAGAAAATAAAGAAGGTTGACTGAATTATACCACCCCCAGACTTACCAAATCTACCACCTATAACATCAACAGCTGCTTTACCTTTTGTTTTCATTTCATCATCAAGAGGAATGTAAGCCATTTCTTTTGTTGAGTCAAATAACGAGTATTTAGTTGCCTTACTAAGAACATTCTGTGCTGTACCAATAATTACTGCAAGAGCTAGAGGTCCTGTACCAAAAAATGCCGCAAAATACAACCCCACAGATTGGTCAAATATGATAAAAGAAAAGAAACCGATACCAGTGATGAGAATCATTAGCGGAGTAAATATCGCTGCTGTTGCCCAAGATACTCTTCTTAAGATGTTGCTACCTATAAGCATAAAAATAATAGCAGCAACGCCTTGATAAGCTTGGAAAGTTCCCATAAACATTGTGTAAGACTCTCTAGTTGGATACAACTCTCTAAGTTTAGCTTTCCATACACCTTCAACTAGATTGATTGATATACCATATGCTAGAATAAGCATTACAAGTAAGCCCAGATATTTTGACGTAAATATCATTTTAAAGCTTTCGCCAAGCGATAATTTAGCTTTTTTCTTCTTAGCTTTGCCAGATGTCTCTCCTGCATCGTAGAGAAGAGGATCAGTAAGAACATTTTTATTCATCCATGAATAAAGGAACATTACAAAAATATTACTAATGATAGTTACACATATTACAGGAATAAAACGATGTTCTTTGGCTACTATATTTGTTTCAGAGCTAAGCAGATAACCAAGAGTAACAGCGACTAGCGGCAGAGAAAAATTACCCAATAACCCGAACATTGAATAGAATCTTTTTGCTTCACTGGTTTTAGTGATTTGATTAGCAAATTGCCAAAATAACAAACTTAGCATCATACTACCATATAGTTCAGACATAGCATAAAAAGAAGCAATACTCCATTGACCACAAATACGGATAAACCATTTGAAATTAGGATAATTCGACACTAATTCTTCAATAGTATGATGGCTTGGATGAAAAAATTCTGGATATGGATATAGCACAAAAGCAAAAAACGCTAAATATACTGAAAAAAATCCCGAGGTTACATAAAATACTTTCTGCTGGCTCATAATATTGCAAAGCTTTGCATATACAATCATCATTATAACTGCTGATGGCAGAACCACATATGTTTTAAGGAAACTTATTGCCTCCGGGCCTATACCAGTTACAACAAACCCATCTTTTATCGAACGAAGAGTAGAATAATTAAAGAGAATGCAGAACATCATAGCTGCCATTGGCAGAAATTTTTTATTCTCATGCCACTCGATAGGCCAAAATACCCTTCTTAGTTCAGAGCTAAAATTAGTTTTTTGTGAATTTTCCATAATATGCATTTGGTTTAGTTAAAATAACTTTGCCTTGAATATACACAAAACCCCTTAAAAGTCAATATAAAGATTAATTGATTTTTACCTTTGCTAAAACTGTAATCCACTTTTCCTTGTTAACTATTTGTTCAACTTCAAGTCCATTTTTTTGATAAGAGTTAATTACATCATCCATTTGATAATCCAAAAAACCAGATAGAATCAATTTACCCTGATGGGTTAGTAAAGAACTTATAGACGAAGCTAACTCGATCAATGGATTAGCAAGAATATTACTAACAATTAAGTCAAATTTTTTGTTCTGCAAGATTGAGCTTTCTAAATTATCAGCAGAATTTTGATAAAAAATTACTTTAGAATTATTAAATTCTTGGTTAATTTTTGCTACTTCAATTGATGTTTCTTCAATATCACAAGCCCAAACTTCAGCTTTTGGCCATATTTTTTCGGCAGCAAAGCTTAATATTCCGCTCCCAGTACCAATATCATAAATTGTTTTGAAATCAAAACCCGACAAATTATCCATTATTTCCAAACATCCTGCTGTTGTTGCATGATCGCCCGTACCAAAGGCCCTAGAAGCTTCTAAAATGATTGGTAAAAAATTTGGTGGACATTGGTCTGATTGCTGCGAAGTACTTATGAAAAATTTACCAATATAAAGCGGTGTCAGTTGTTTTTGATATTCAGCTGCCCAATCTTTGTCTTCTATAGTTGCAAAACGAACATCACCAATAATTTCCAGATTATTTTGAGCAGCAAATTCTCGAAGTCTTTGAGACAAAAAATCCCGTTCGGTTTCCAGAGCAAAGTAAGCCTCTAAATACCATATATCATCATCTGCTGCCTCAATTGTTTTCGATTCCACTTCAAAAGTACTAATAGCTAGCATATCCTCTGGGAAAAATTTTTCAAAAAAATCTAAATATTTATATAGAGTGTTAAAGTATAATTTATATATCAATTTTGATTGACTAAAAGGGTTATTCATGGTTAGTTATCCAAAATAATTAATGCTATAAGTTTTTTGTAATTAGCAGTAATTTTATTATATCACTCAATCTAAATATTTAGGAGCATTTTTATGAAAATCTTTAACGTTATTGCCTTTACACTAATTGCAATGATAAATAGCACTGTTTTTGCCGAAAATGAACAAAAGCAAGAATCAACCGCAGCTGCCACAGAAGTTTCAGCAACAAATTCTGATTCTAATTCTGGCACTGTTAAGGACTCAACAGAATTTCAAAAAATAGTAGATGAATATAAAAAATATGCATCTAAAATCCCAGCTGATGTCCGCGAAGAGATAATAACTTACAGGAAAGAAATAGCAAAAATCAACAAGCAAAAGAGAGTGCTTTATAAAAAATTATCCCAAGCGGGCCAAGACTACCTCAAAACAGAACGTGAGTATAAGAAAAAGTTACCTATTAATAGAAAATCTTTGCTTAATTTAGATCAATAAAGAAACAAATCTAAAAACACGAGCCTAAAAACATGAGCGAGACGGTAGCAAAAAATTAGCGATGAGTAACGCTGCAACTAATTTAATCTAAAAGGCTATAACCGTATTCTCGCTCAGCTTTGCAGAATTCTGGCACAGGAACTAAGACCCAGGAACTAAGACCCAGGAACTAAGACCCAGGAACTAAGACTCTGGGACTAAGACCATGGACTGCTGCAATTTATGTCTTATACCAAGTCTCATTTTAAATGATACAAACGAATTTTGCAGATCTCGGCTACTGCTTTCGTAG
>JACCDN010891787.1_pt1 | contig 12922 bp, 9 predicted proteins | sample 7441691 | NCBI WGS metagenome assembly JACCDN01 (sample SAMN15323439, study PRJNA562643) | freshwater metagenome | isolation source: river surface water | place: USA:Blue River Watershed | collected 2017-08-16 | reverse complement strand
GCCTTCTTTCCATAGTTCGGTGCGTCAGCAACATCGAGAACATCGTGTGGATGGCTCTCTTTGAGGCCTGCTGATGTAATTTGAATAAGTCGACCTTCACGGCGAAGGGTTTCGATATCAGGTGCGCCGGCATATCCCATTCCGCTGCGAAGTCCGCCAACGAGTTGGTGTACAACGTTTGCGACGGTGCCCTTATAGGCAACCTTTCCTTCAATGCCTTCTGGAACTAGCTTGTCTTCTGAGAGAACGTCATCTTGCATGTAACGATCTTTCGAATATGACTTCTTCTCACCGCGAGATTGCATCGCACCGAGTGAACCCATTCCACGGTAGCCCTTGTACTTGCGGCCATCAATCTCAAAGAGTTCGCCGGGAGATTCTTCACATCCTGCAAGAAGTGAACCGAGCATCACAGTGTGTGCACCAGCGACGATTGCCTTAACAATGTCACCAGAATATTGAAGTCCGCCATCTGCAATCAGAGGAATGCCGGCCTTATTGCATGCCTTAGCCGCTTCCATGATTGCGGTGATCTGTGGAACACCGACACCTGCAACAACTCGAGTTGTGCAGATAGAACCTGGGCCAACACCAACCTTTACTGCATCTGCTCCTGCATTGATGAGAGCTTGGGCACCGGCGCGAGTTGCGATATTTCCGCCAATGATTTCGGTGGTGGGAGAGAATTTCTTGATGCGTGCAATTGAATCAAGAACTGCACGGTGATGGCCATGTGCAGTATCAACTACAACGACATCTACGCCGGCATCGATCAGCGCTTGTGCACGGGCGAATCCATCGTCGCCAACGCCAACAGCTGCACCAGCTAGGCCAACGTTCTTTACAAGTTTGACGTGAGCAACCTGCTCTTCGATCGGAAGATTTCGATGGATGATTCCAACGCCGCCGGCCTTTGCCATCGCAATCGCCATAGCTGATTCGGTAACGGTATCCATCGCTGATGAGACGAGTGGAACAGCGAGCGAGATATTGCGCGTGAGCCAGGTTGAGGTGTTGACCTCTGATGGAACTACCTCTGAGGCATCTGGCAGAAGGAGGACGTCGTCATATGTCAGGCCAAGGAGCGCGACCTTCTCTGAATCGATGGACATGTGAACTCCCCTGTCGCCATTTTTTGGGCTCGCCGAGAGGTAATTCTATCGGCTCTTTAGAGGCCGACCGCCCGCTTGATTTCCGCTGAAGCGTTGCCTAAGCCCATGACAAGGGTGGCATCTGAACATGCAGCTGGGTCCCAGCCGGGGCCACCGAGGACGATGCGCGGTGCTGGTCGTACCGCTGGCAAGTTGCGATAGAAATCAGGGTTGGCATTCTGTGGGAATAAGGCCCAGAGGAAGAGCGCAGGCGGGGCAAGGCGCGTAACAGTTGCTGCCACTGCCTCAAAAGGTGTGCGAGCGCCAAGGAAGTGAGTCTTGATATTCATCTCACTGAGTAGAGCTTCCAGGGCGTGTAATGGCAGTGAATGCGCCTCTTCTCCCACAGCTGCAATCACTACTGGGTGGCCATTGACCGGGTTCTCGATTGGCATTGATCTATCGCGCAAAATCTTCTTGAGGAGTTCGGTGAAAGCATGTTCGATCTCAATGCCTTCACCAGATGCCTGCCACGCCTCACCAATTTCAATCAGCGATGGAACGATAATTTCATGCCAGGTAATTTCAACGCCATGTTCATCGAACTCTGAGCGAAGCGCTTCTTCCACAAAATCAACATCAAATGCTTGCAGGGCTTTATTAATTGCAGCGACAACATCTTCGCGCACTTCAAATTCACGAACAATATTTTCTAGCTTGATGGCACCGTTGCTCTTCTTCGCCTTATCGGCGGCATCAGCTGGCGTTACTCCTGCGCTAATAAGGCGGCGCATCATCATCAACTTTGCGAGATCTTCTGGGCAGTACTTGCGATGTTCGCCCGCCTCGTGGGTCGATGGGCCAAGGCCATAACGACGATCCCAGGTCCGAAGGGTCGCCGGTGCTACCCCGAGGCGCCTTGCTACGGCCGCAACCGTTAAGAGCTCTTCCTCGAGATTAGCCATGGCGCAAGGATGGCTCAGAGTGGCCCAACTCACCACTTGAAATTCGGACATTTGGGGCTAAATATCAAATTGAACAACTTTTGGAGCGTTAGCCCCTTGAACAACCTATGAAACGGTTGTACCCTTCAACTCAGTCCACGAGAAGTTCTAATAAGGAGCTTGATATGAATACATTCGCAGAGCGATCAGAGGCCTTACGTCCTATTGCTGACGAGTGGGATTGGCAATATCAAGGCGCTTGCCGAGGAATGGATCCAGAGATGTTCTTCCATCCCGACGGAGAGCGTGGCCCACGTCGTCGTAACCGCGAGAACGCCGCCAAGGCTGTCTGTGCATCATGCCCGGTACTACAGAAGTGTCGCGAACAGGCTCTCGCCGTCGCAGAGCCATATGGAATCTGGGGCGGACTTTCAGAAGATGATCGCGCATCGATCCTATCTCGTCGTGGAGTTGCACGAATCTCAGAGGCTTCATAAATCTAATTCTTAAACAAGAAAACCCCGCCTCGCGATGAGACGGGGTTTTCTTATTTATTTCAATTTATGCCGAAGCAGATTTAGTGATGCTCCATTTGATTACGACTGATGCATGGCGAGACGAAGGAAGATTATCTTTCTCAAGACCTGGGAAGTTAAGTGAGTAACTTCCCTTGAGGCCCAACTTCTTCATCAGTGCTGCAACGTTCTTTGCGCGATTGGTAGAGAGATACCTAATATCTCCCGGCTTTGGGTTTGGTTGAACCCAACCAACAACCTGGACTGTAATCTTTGCATTCGATGCAGCTTTCGATAACGCACTCTTTACATTGCGCGCAATCTTCGCTGCTTCTGCTTTGGTGATTACGACTGAATTCATTCCAAAATAGACTTCAAAACGAAGTTCACCTGGCTTAACCGTTACAACCGCGGGAACCAAGGTAATTGGAACAGCTGCAGTGCGCTCGAGATTATCTGGCGTCAAACCTTCGGCCTGGAAGGTGTGATCTCCTTCAGGCAGCGCCTTCGGCATCGGCAGCGTGGTGGTGAAGTTACCGAAGGCATCAGTAATTACTGCGCCGAGCCATGTTGGCGTTGAGTAGACAAATACATCTACCTGGCTAAATGGTTTAAATCCGGTGCCGCTCGTGGTTACCGTATTGCCCTTTTCAATGACAACACGAGCAGAAGAATCTGCGGTATTGCCCTGGACAAATTTGGTGGTTGAGCTAATTGCTAACGACCAATCTGGTGCAGAGACAATAATTCCCGTCTGCTCTTGGTTTGGAATTACAGTGATGACTTCAGCTGCTTTACCTGCTGTTTGCAGAACAGGGGCATTTTTAGCTGCAGGAATTGCAGCTGGACCCGCCTCCTTAGCCGGCTTGGTAGGCGCAACAGGATCCTTTACCTCGGGTTTTGAAGGTTCTGCATTATTCCCCGGATTGCTAGGAGTTGGATTTTTAGGGTCTACCGGTTTGGTTCGCACCAGAATGGTGACCTTTGCTTCAAGTTCCTCGTAATCGGGATCATTTGGCTTGAGTTTGACTGTCAGAACATGAGAGCCCGGCTCGAGAACCGTCCCGCTCGCAGGTGAGTATTCAAGATTTCCAGGAATACTCGGACGAGCGTTTAGCTGTGTCCCACTGAGTGGAGTTGGATTATTAATTGGTGATGGGTTAAACCAGATAATTGATGGCTTCTTCTTTGCCGCCTTTACCTGAATTGTGACTGTGGTAGTCAGTGGCTCAAAGTTCACGCCATCATTTGGTGTGCACGTGACTGAAAGAGTATGTGTGCCTTCAGTTAGAACTGTTCCGGTTGCGGGTGTATAGACGCATGTGCCCGGCACGCTGAAGATCGCATTGAGCTGACTCCCGGATAAAGGTGTACCAGCAACAATCGGGGATGGATTCCCCCAATTGATAGTGGTTTTCTGTTTCACAACTGGAGCTGGTGCTGAATTGTTGTTATTACTGTTATTCGCAGCGCCTACAGTAATAGACCCAGCTACATATGTAATTGAGTAATTTGTTGCGGCTGCACCTGAGCAGGAAGTGGTTTCTGTTGCGCCTGCAGTAGATGAGGTTGTGTATGAAGTAACACACGTTGGCTGAGTGGTGAGGACAGAACTGTTCTCTGAATTAACAAAGCCAGAGTAACTCGCAGAAATTGTTGGCACCGCATCGCCTACCTTAATTCCTGTAGGTGATGAAGCTGTGATTACAAGTGGCGCAGCAAGGACCGTAAAGGTCTCGATGACGTCAGATGCAGGGCCATAAGTTGTGCCATCTCCGGCTTGGCTTGCCTTAAGCTCACAGATACCGACTCGGAGCAAGGTAATAGTTGCGCCAGATACAGAGCTGCTTGGCACGGTACAAATAGAGGTCGTATTACTTGTCACCGTCACAACGAATGGGGCATGACTTGAAACTACTGTTCCGATAGGAGAGGTTCCATAAGTTTTATTGCCAATAGTTGTCCATGTGAGAGTCTGGCTCGCAAGACTTGTGATCGTATATGTACCTGTGTTGTAGGTAATTGAATAATTACCTGAGGAGCCATTACTAAACACCGCAGCAGATGGTGTGATTGTGTAAGTGCCGTTGGCTGTCGGAGCAGTAGTGCTACTTGAGTAACTGCCCGATGAGAAGTTAAAGGTAACCCCGCTGACAGTATTGCTATTTACCAAACCTGAGATTTGGTATGTAAATGTCGGAGTTGGATCGCTTGCGTTCTTGCTCTTGTTATCCGCCGTGATTGTGAGTGGCTTGGCTGTAACAGTGAGAGTCTCCCCTACATAAATTAACTGGTAATTCGAAGGAAGCGCGAGGCTGCCTACGAGAATGGAGTAACTGCCAACATTCTCGCCCGCACCTCGAGTAATTGAGCCGGTGAAAGTATCGCTTCCAAGAAGAGCTGGGCTATGGGTGTAAGTGAGGGAAGGATCACTAGCGCCATAAACCTTTGTTTTTGCCGCAGCTGTAACTGTGATTGGTTTTGCTGAAACTGTAAATGTTTCATCAACGCTCGTTGCAGGAAGATAAGCAGCGTTGCCCCCTTGGGCTGATCTCAATACGCAATTTCCTAGCGAAAGTAATGTGACTGTCGCTCCTGAAGTCGATGGGTTTGGAACAGTACAAACAGACGGGGTCAGGCTTGTGATTGTTGTATTGAGACCACTCGTAGCTGGTGCGATAGCTGTTGCTGTATCACCGTAATACTTAGATGTAATGGTCGTCCAAGTAATCGTCTGAGAGGCGAGGTTCTGGGTTGTAAAGTTAAGAATATTTCCATTTGCACTGCCGGTGGTATTTGAAGCAGAGATACGGAAATAGTAGGTGGTTGCAGCGGTTAATCCTGATAGTGACCAGGTGCGTGAACCATCCGCCGTCGCTGGAGAGTTTGCAGTTGTAACTGTGGTGGTACCTGTTGATAGTGCCGAATCAGTTCCGTAGGTAAAGGAGACCGATGTGCTTCCACCGCCACCTGTTGTGAAATCTCCATTGAGAACTGCCGATGTGATGGCAACGCTCGAAGCTGCTTGAGTTGTTGCAGTAGGTGCACTCGGTGTGATCTGGAAGCTCTGGGTCACTGGTTCTGCTGCAGCATAAGTTGCATCTCCTGCCTGAGTTGCTGTGATTACGCAGAATCCGACTGCAACAAAGGAGATTGTGTTTCCGCCGCTAGGAACCGTACAAATATCTGTAGTTTCACTGGTGTAGGTAACCGAAAGTCCTGTAGATCCATTATCCGATGTCTTCAAAGAGCTAGCCAGTGGAGTTCTCGTGAATGAGCTATCGGTAAATGGCTTATCCGCAAGAGCTGCAAATGAAATGTACTGTGAAGTTGTGCCTGTCTTAAATGACTTTTTCGTTGGTAAACCGCTGACCGTTCCACCTGAATAGGTAATAACAGCGTAATAGTAATAAGTAGTGGTGGTGTTGAGTCCCGAAATGTCCCAGCTGACATCAGTTGGAGATGCTCCAGCCAAAGTCGTAAGAGTGGTCGAGATGCTTCCATCTTCATTAAGGTCGTAGACCGAAACGGTCGTAGCAGAGCTCATATCCGAGTTCACGCTATAAAAGAACTCAATCTTTGTTATTGATTGAAGATTAGGGTCGATTGTCGCATTAAGGGTCGCCGATGTGACACCGATATTTGTTGGCGTTGTCGTCGTAACGGTAGGCGCACTCGGGGCCTCATAAGCAGTAAAAGAGTAAATTGCCCCTTCATAGCGTGTGCCCGAAGAGACCGCGACTATTCGGTAGTAGTAAGTAGTGCCAGCGGTCAATCCAGTGAGGTTGGAGGAGAAGTTCGTTGGATTTGAGCCAGTTACTGCCCCTAAAGAGACGCTGGTGTTTGTTGAGAGAATTGAGCTTGTCCCCCACTCGAAGTACCCGGCGGTCGTTGTATCGTTTGCATCAATCGAACCATTAATTGTTGCAGTCGTCGCGGCGATAGATGTCGCAGGAGCCGTTAATGGATCAGGATTAAGGGCAACCGTGATGGTCGTTGCTCCAGAAACTTTTCCGTCGCCGCCTACTGTGACTCTTACGCCTGGAATTGATACACCAGAAGAAGCAACGATTTGCCGGTCACCAATCTTCGCGTACGCAGTATTCGTATAAGTTCCCGCAATCGCAGGCACATACATCGTGTACCCAATGACGATGCTGGATGAAGATGTCGTCACAAATGGTCCAACAAAATGCAGAGGCCTTGGGTTGAGAGAGGATTCTGCTGTAATTGTCTCGGGGTCGGATGTTGAAGTTGCGCTTCCACTGCCAATTTTGATTGTCGTAGAACCTGCTTTATAGATAGCTCCGCTCGGTGGCGTATCAACAATTTCATCTGCAGTTGAATTAGCAGTCGAAGATAACGTCAGCGAATAGGGAACTTCATTGTATGAATTGCCATTAATCGTCGCAGTTGGGTATGAGCTATAACTTGTTGAAGTTACCGACTTTGTGAGTGAAGCAGTTACTAATGCCGACGATGCGTTGATGGTTGCTGTTCCATTGGAATCAATTGCGGTGTGCTTAATCTGCGTTCCAGATGAGATCTGAGCAAGCGGCGAAATTGAAGTTGATGGAGCTGAAGCAATAACTCGGAATGTGTAAGTATTTTGGTAATAGCGCTTACCCACCAGGTTATCGGTTGTAGTTAAAAAATTCTTATAGCTAGGTAAAGTCAATCCACTCGCACTTGCCTCTGGGGCAATGGTTGGATCAACTAGAAGACGTTCGCTGTAGGCACGAATATCAGTTGAGTTATTCCAGTTTGCATTGTCGCCAGTGACGATTTGCACCTTTTCAAGTCTAAAGGCTCTCGTAGGAAATGATGAGTACGCTGCTGGTGTAAACCAGAGAATTCTTCCCACATCCGGGTTTCCTGCTCCAATTGTTCCAGTTGCTCCGATAGAGGTCACTGTAAAAGTTCCGCCAATGCCTGGAATCGCACTTACGCTTGTGCTCGTTGGCTTATTAGCAGAAGCTTTGATTGTTTCAGCAACTTTCTTAAATGAGAAAGTACAAGCGTATGAATTTGTTGCAGTAGCTAAATCTGGCCGCTTGCTCCACACCTTTACATCGTGAGACTGAGCGATTTTGGATGAAGCACTTGCCTTGAGAAGGAAGTAAACCGTTTGAGTTTTATTGTTGGCAATATCTGGTAGCTGCATATATTGATCACTGGAGTTGGCGAGAGTTACTTGGCCGCCAGAAAAATTGGAGAGCGAAACCCAATAACCCTTGAGGGTTGCACCAGTTGTATTGGTGACTCGATATCCAACATATGAAGCATCGATGCGTGGGCTCACGCCTGTATCAATATAGAAAACCTTTGAATGGCTCGGATTGACCTGAATATTGTTTTGGGCTGTAGATCCCACCTCGCATGCCGCCAAGGCACTTGCCATTGGAGAGCTCGTCACTGCTGAAATCATGGAAATCAGAAGCGAAAGGGAGAGGGTGATAGCGCGAAACGATTTTTTAGACATAAGCCATCTTTCGGTGGTCGGGCCGCCCCGCTAAAAAAGAGGTGAATAGCTGGGGTGAGTACAAGCACGAACTGTACCGGCAGTCTGGAAGAGGGTGAGCCATTTAGGGTGAGAAAAAGGCCCTCGACTAGTCACAGTCGAGGGCCTTTCTTGTAAATCAGGAAGTGAGTGGCTCTTCTTCAGAGCCGCTCAGGAACTTAGTGGCTGAACTTATGAGCCACCCGTGAACTTAGTGGCTGTGGCCACCAGGTCCATGTGAGTGGCCATGGCCAGCAGCTGCAGGCTCTGCATCAGCTGGACGTTCGAAGACAACTGCTTCAGTTGTAATGAACATCGCCGCGATAGATGCCGCATTAGCAAGTGCTGAACGGGTCACCTTTACTGGGTCGATAACGCCATCCTTGCGGAGATCGCCATAGACGTCAGTTGCTGCGTTGAAGCCTTCATTGTGTGGAAGTGCGCGAACCTTTGCAACTACTACGTAGCCCTCAAGTCCTGCATTCTCTGCAATCCAGCGAAGTGGTTCGTCACATGCCTTGCGGACAAGTGAAACACCTACTGCCTTGTCACCGGTGAAGCCGAGGTTATCGTTAAGAGCATCAGCTGCATGCACAAGTGCCGCACCTCCACCGATAACGATTCCTTCTTCAACGGCTGCACGAGTTGCTGAGATTGCATCTTCTAGGCGGAGCTTCTTCTCCTTGAGTTCTACCTCGGTATGAGCGCCGACCTTGATTACACAGACTCCACCAGCGAGCTTTGCAACGCGCTCTTGGAGCTTCTCGCGATCCCAATCAGAATCTGAATTTGCAATCTCATTGCGAAGCTCTTGTACGCGACCTTCAACAACCTTTGCATCTCCTGCGCCGTCAACAATCGTTGTCGCATCCTTAGAAATTACAATGCGACGAGCACGACCAAGATCTGTGAGCTGAACCTGATCAAGCTTCATGCCGATTTCTGCAGAGATAACGGTTCCACCTGTGAGAACAGCAATATCTTGGAGCATTGCCTTGCGACGATCACCAAAACCTGGAGCCTTCACAGCCGCTGATGTAAATACTCCGCGCATGCGGTTTACGACGAGAGTTGAAAGCGCTTCGCCTTCGACATCTTCAGCGATGATAAGGAGTGGCTTACCTGACTGTGAGACCTTCTCAAGGATTGGAAGCAAATCAGCGAGCGCTGAAACCTTTCCAGCTGAGATAAGGATGTAGGCATCATCAAGGATTGCCTCCATACGATCTTGGTCAGTGACGAAATAAGGCGAGATATAACCCTTATCGAACTGCATGCCTTCAGCGAATTCGAGTTCGAGGGCTGTCGTTGAAGCCTCTTCAACAGTGATAACGCCGTCCTTGCCAACCTTCTCCATCGCCTCTGCGATGAGTTCGCCAATTTCGCGATCCTTGGCAGAGATTGTTGCAACATCTGAAGTCTGCGCACGATCGTTGACGACTGTCGCATTCTCGCGAAGGCGAGCAGTTACTGCAGCAACAGCTGCTTCGATACCGAGCTTGAGATCCATTGGCTGTGCGCCGGCTGCAAGGTTGCGAAGGCCTTCCTTCACCATTGCCTGTGCAAGGACTGTCGCTGTTGTTGTTCCGTCACCGGCAACATCATTGGTCTTGGTAGCAACTTCCTTTACGAGCTGTGCGCCCATATTTTCTACTGGGTCAGAGAGTTCGATCTCTTTTGCAATTGTGACGCCGTCATTTGTAATCAACGGTGCACCAAAGTTCTTTGAGATAACGACGTTACGTCCCTTAGGGCCGAGCGTTACCTTAACGGTGTCAGCAAGGATGTTGACTCCGCGTTCCATTGAGCGACGAGCGTGCTCGTCGAATTCCAGCATCTTTCCCATAAGAGTCTTTACCCTTACTTCTCGACGATTGCGAGGATGTCGCGTGCTGAAAGGACGAGAAGTTCTTCGTTTCCGTTACGAACTTCTGTTCCTCCATACTTGCTGTAAAGAACAACATCGCCAACCTTGACATCCATTGGGACGCGGGCGCCATCATCGAAGCGACCTGGGCCTACTGCAACGACAGTTCCTTCCTGTGGCTTCTCTTTAGCTGTATCAGGGATAACAAGACCTGAAGCTGTAGTTGTCTCTGCCTCATTCGCCTTTACGACGATGCGATCTTCTAGTGGCCGTAGTGCCATGGTGATATCTCCTTCAATAGATAGATAGTGTCCTATGCGGGGATACTGCTCATTAGCAGTGTCGACCCGAGAGTGCTAACGCCAAGGGTAGTTGTGCTTATTCCCCTTATCAAATTGGAGTCGTAACGAGCCCAGATCACCCCTGGCGGGGCGCAGAGAGCCTCAGCTCAGGCTTACCTGCTCTACTGCAAGGCTGGAATCGGCATCAAAGGCCCCATGGGTGGCGGGGCGGCCGGCTGAAACCATCAACGAACCCAAGGCTGCAACCATCGCGCCATTATCGGTACAGAGGGCAGGGCTTGGGATGCGAAGCTGAACGCCAGCCTTGGCGCATCGTTCGGTGGCCACCTCACGAAGACGCGAGTTAGCGGCAACGCCACCTGCAATCACAAGGGAATCAATACCCGAGGATTTACAGGCTGCCAGGGCTTTGAGAAGTAGAACATCGACAACTGCCTCCTGAAAAGAAGCGGCGACATCGGCACGAATATGTGATGGTGTCTGCTCGATATAACGAGCAACCGCTGTCTTCAATCCGGAAAAAGAGAAGTCGTATGGTCGAGTTTCCCAATCACTCTTCATTGTGAGGCCACGTGGGAAATCAATCGCAGATGGATTTCCATTACGGGCATCGCGATCAATTGCAGGTCCACCCGGAAAACCTAAATCTAGAATGCGGGCGATCTTGTCGAATGCCTCGCCCGCTGCATCATCCATCGTTGCGCCAAGTTTTGTAATGGATCCAGTGATGTCATCGACCTGCAGTAGCGATGAGTGACCACCGCTCACCAAGAGCGCAATTGTTGGATCAGTTGGAAGATCGTGCGTTAAGTAATCAACAGAGATGTGAGCAGCTAAGTGGTTGACTCCGTATAGAGGAATACCAAGTCCTTGAGCAAGACCAGAAGCTGAAGCGGTTCCGACTAAGAGCGCTCCGACCAGTCCTGGACCTGCGGTTACTGCGACAGCGTCGAGATCATTCAGAGAAATCTTGGCATCTTTTACTGCACGTTCGATACTCGGCAAGATAGATTCTAGATGTGCGCGAGATGCAATCTCGGGTACGACTCCCCCAAAGCGTGCATGTTCTTCGACGCTCGATGCGATTTCATTTGCAAGCAAGGTACGGCCACGGACGATGCCAATAGCGGTCTCATCACAAGATGTTTCAATACCTAGTACCAGCGGCTGGCTCATGAGAGCTCCTTCCGCATGACATGGGCATCTTTACCTGGACCGTAATAATCCATCCGTACCGAGATCTTCATGTAGCCCAGTGATTCGTAGAGCTTGATCGCTGGCTCGTTAGATACTTCAACTTCGAGCATCATCGCACTTGCCTCACGTTCGATTGCATATGCCTCAATTTGGCGCATAAATTCTTTGGCAATGCCTTGGCGACGATAGTCAGGCAATACCGCCACTGTCAGGATATCGGCTTCAATTCCTGGCGCTGGCACAAAGACACCGCAATAGCCAACGATGGTATTTCCATCTTCGGCAACTGAGAAAAAACGAGTCTTTGGAATTCCCGCGAACTCCTCTTTAAATTGCGCAGTGCTCCATGGCGAATATGGAAATAACTCTTTCTCATAAGTTGCCAAGACCGGAATATCGAGCGCAATCGGCTGACGATAGGTGATCATGATCGCTCCGCAGTTGGAACCGCATCAGGGCGGCGAAGGTAGAACGGCTCGATCTCGTTCTGCACTGACGATAGTTTTACCAGCGCTGCAACAGATGGATATTTGCCGATAATGAAATCTTTAATCTCATCAGGTTTATTTACCGATGGACCTTCAACGCGCTTGCCTGATTCATAGCGCGCCCAATAAATCTCTTTACGACGCGCATCGATGGCAACGGTGTAATTATCTCCTTCAATCTCGATTGCATCGAGAGAGCAAACGCCGATAACGGGGATTTCTCGAGATAGCGCAAAGGTGCGAGCAAATGCGATTCCCACGCGAAGACCAGTAAATGGCCCTGGACCCATCCCTACAACCACTTGCTCTGGAGCTGGATTATTAAGAAGGGCTTGTGAGACTAAATCACTAACGGCGCGTCCATGATCAGTTGCACCTTCTGCATAACTTTCGAAGAGGACCTGATTGCCATCTGTTAGACCAACGACAGTGCGTGAAGTTGAAGTATCAATTGCAAGTGAGATTGTCATAGCTCAATACCGCTCCAGCGATCCCCAATTGCAACGATGCTGACTTTGCGCACATCATCGCTGCGATCGATAGTGATCTCAAGGCGGTCATCAGATAGGCGAGCGGATTCTTTACCGCCCCACTCGATCACTGTCACCGCACCCTCACGAGGTGAATCAAGATCTAAATCATCGAGATACAAGGATGCCCTACCTGCCTCGAGCAATCGATAGACATCTACATGGATTAAGGGCAACGGTGCTTTATGTATGCGAGAGATAACAAAGGTTGGTGAGGTGACATCTTGAATACCAAGGGCGGCACCGATGCCTTGAACAAAGACTGTCTTGCCGGCACCGAGCGGGCCGTTGAGGAGGATGAGATCTCCAGCCTGGCAGAGCCCACCGATCTTGCGACCAAGGGCGTTCATCGCCTCGGGGGTCGCTACCTCGTGCACCGTCATAGAGGTAAGGGTATTAGATGAATGCAGAAGGCCCCGCACCGTAAGGTGCGGGGCCTTCGCGTAAAGGACTAAGGCTTATTCGCCGTAGAACTTAAGGAGCGGTGC
>JACCDN010346460.1_pt1 | contig 12924 bp, 17 predicted proteins | sample 7441691 | NCBI WGS metagenome assembly JACCDN01 (sample SAMN15323439, study PRJNA562643) | freshwater metagenome | isolation source: river surface water | place: USA:Blue River Watershed | collected 2017-08-16 | reverse complement strand
TTTTAATTGTGGATTTTCTAAAATCGATTTGGTTGTTGGTACATATGTAATAACTATTAATTTTAAATCTAGATCACGAGTTTCATTTTTATATATGAATTCAATCCGTTTTTTAGTTTTATTTGATCATTCAAACACTTCAACATCGGATTATTTTGATAATGAAAAAGAAGCATCTGAACGTCTTAAAGGTAAAAAAATCTAATTTAGAAAATGGAGAGTTAAACTCTCCATTATAATCAATTAGATTTTTCTAATTCGTTTAACTCTTTAATTTTATCCTGCCATTTTTGTTTAACCTTTTTCATTTCGGTTTTAATCTCTTTACGATAATTGAATAACATAGTCATTGCTTGTGGAATAACGCCGTCTTTAGTTTTGTCGTACGATGATCCATTAGCCGCGACTGTTAAATTATTATTATATGCATAATTTAAATCGGATTTCATTTCAATAAAATTATCGACATTATCCATTACGCTATTTACGCCGTGCAAATATTGATGGCCAGATGAATAATATTCATATAATTTATCTAATTCATTTTTAATATTGATAATATTTTGTTTGTGAGTATTTTTAATGAGATGTATATTTTCGTCAGACAAAATTTCGCGTAAATCAATTTCATCATAATTAAATGGATCATTTCCAAATTGTTTGCGTTTTAATATATCATTTATGATTTCAATATTTTCGCTTATATTTTGTAATTGTTCCGCATTTGCATATATATCAGATCCAACTTCTCTATGAACTAAAGTATCAGGAGACATTTTTAACATGCGAATAATACTTGGATACCAATTGTGTTCGCCAAGATTCGTTAATTCTTGACCGAACCGATCATTCGCGTATTTGATCGGCTCTGCTCTATATTTCTATAGAAGTTCAGACTATATCACAATCTAAAATTAATTAGATTCTTTCTATTTCCATTTAATCGAATTATGTTAAACTAATATCATTTAACAACGAACCACTTGGCTGTACTCTACTCATTTACTCAAAATTAATAAAAATTATATTAATTTTTACACTTTCGATAGTCGTTGAACAATAGCATTATATAAATCTTCGCGTTCAAATTTTGTTTTTTTAATCATCATAACAAAATTTTTAGCGAATAAATATTTTTCATTAAAAATATTTTTACCTTTATTGTGATAATCTATTAGATAATCTACCATCTCATCAAATGTAAAATCAGCCAACATTTGATATTTTTTGTTTCGACTATCCATAATTCTATCCATAACGTCTTTTCGTTTAGAAGCACTGTTTTCACGAGTTACACCTAGATTAAAAGAAACATATTCACCAGATTTATATTTAGGATCATTAACACTAACCCTAAAAAGTTTATTTTCGCTATCATTGACATCTCTAACAATTACTGTTCCAGTAAGTTTTTCAGTCATAGCTTCAATACCTTTTAAATATGCTTCTTCACTAGATCCAAAATATTTCTTGCCATGCATATCAGGTCGTTTTCTACCTTTATTAGCTTTCGAAATTTTGGCTCTAACTTCAGGACGTTTAGATGGATTTTTATCTCCAGCAAAAGCGCCACTAGTCATAAGTTTTAATTTATCATCTAATTTATTATGTAATATAAAAGCATAAGCTCTTTTACACGCACAATTTTGATAAATTAAACATAATAATCTATGAAATTCAACATGTATATCATAAGGAACTTTTACAATATTCCATAATGATTTTTTATATTCCACAAACATAGATTGCGGACAAATATGATGTTTTTCACAGTAAATATCTTCCGATATTTCTTTATTACTATATTCTTTAACTAGTTGTAAATATTCGTTTAATGATTTTTCGCATTTAATTTCGTATTTACGTAAAATATTTTCAATATCGTTCATTTTACATTCTCATTTATTTTATATTTAATAAAGAGACGTTAAATCAACAATTATAATACTATTGCTGCTGATTGTCTTTGCCATTACGCAGTAAGAGTTCCCAGCAATTAAGAAAGTTATTCGACAACAATCGCTTGTTGAAGCCCCATACACTTTAGGGATGTTAAATCAAACGTTAATGTCCATCCAGATCTTCCATATTGAGGTTCTTTAACTGCAGCTCCGATAAATGGTTTAGTTTTTTCTTTTCTTTCATTTGGAATTAATTGAACATTTTTATCGCTAAGCATTTTATAAATTAATGAATCCCAAATTTTAATTGTTCCAAGTGATTCGGATAAATCAGATTTAGTAATATGAGCAATAGTAATAGCTAAATTAATAAATTTTAATTTATTATCGATTTTAGAAACAATTAACGTATCTACGGCGTTATAATATATAAATTTATCATATCCGAATTCCCACATCGTCATCAATGAATTATTATATTCTGGAAAAGATACTTTAGCGTGATTAACTTCTACTTGTCCTATCCAATCTAATTTATATGATTCTTGTTTATTACGTGAGAATTTTTTATAAATAGACAAATAATCGTATATAATAATTCCGGCAATTGAATAATATAAATTTTCGTCTTTTTGTTTTTCTTTAATACAATGATTTGATATAGAAGAAAACGGCGATAACATATTTGTATATTTTGAACCTAATATACGAGTAATGCGGTTTACCATATATGGTATATCAAATCCTTCAATATTCCAACCTGTAATAATATCAGGTTTAATTTCTCTCCACTTTTGAATAAATCGTAACAATAATTCTTTTTCGTCTTTAGCTTTTGTATAATGAATTTTATACCCTGTATTTTCGATTTCAGATTTACCTGTATAATCCTTTGTTCCAATAACATAAATTATTTTGTCATTGGAATTTTCATCTACAATCGTTGTTAACGCCACGGATAATACTTCGCACTCAGCTAAATGAGGATCTGGAAAACCTAAATTACGCGGCGCATAACACGTATTTTCAAAATACTGCCATTCTTCTTTTTCTTCACAATAAACTTTAACTTCTTCTTTAATCGATTTTAAATCACCTAGTTTAATTTGTGATTTTGCACCACTTGCTACATATTCAATCAAGATATTATGATGGTCATAATATCTAATTTTCCCTTGCGCATGTTCTATTTCAATATCAAAATTTAAAACTATATAATCATTTTCTAATTTAATAGTATCAGGATATCGTTTTGTAATAAATTGAGCAATAGGATCAGTATTACCATAAATTCTAGTATATTGGTTTTCTCTAATAAAATCTGACATATCTTTAACGCAATCAAACGTATATCGTTTTAACGTATTACCATATACATCAGAAGAATCATGAGAATATTTAGATTCTAAAAATAATTCATATTCAAAATCATCAACTATTTCAGCGTAACGTTTTCCGTCTTTAATATAACGATGACATAATTTGTCGCCTAATTTAGTAACAGACGTATAATACATTTTATACAACTCCAATTATTGTAAAAATTTATATTCAAAATTATATATTAAGTGTTTTTATTTCCGTATATACAAAATTACATTTATATATTAATTTTATTCGCTTTCCAAAGGACATTTTTTCAAATGTTTTTATAAATATCGTTATAAATCAATAACTTATAATTTCGATCTAACTCTATAAGTTATTGATTTATAACGATATTTTATTTTTATGAAGTTTTAGTTGATATATATCAACTAAAAATCGATTTTTCTTTAATTTTATAAGAAATGAAAAAAGACGACCAATATTGGTCGTCTTTTTTCAATTTATTTAAGCTTGTTTTAATTCATCAATTCGCTTTTGAATATCTTCAACAGACATCTCTGAAAGTTTTTCATTTTGTTTAACAACTAATAATTCTTGTAAACGATCAATTTCTTGAGATTTAGCAAGAGATTTAGTTTTTTCAGATGCTTCAGTGCGTTTAGTTTCAATAATATCCATTACAATATCGAATTTCAATTTTAATGCTTGATCGGCTTTACTTTCATTAAACAAATCGCCATCATTATTTTTGATTTGTTTATGTAAACGATTAGCAATATCTTTTAAACCTTCAGTACCGCCGCGAGTTTCTAATCCAAGATCCCACAATTGAGATACTTGTAATTCGCCTTTAGACGTTGCAACTGTTAATTTTAAACGCGATGCTAATTTATAAATGTTAGTCATTTTAAATATCCTATTAAATTTAGATTGTAACTTTTAAAGTACGTTGAAATTTACCGTGAGCTCGCACAATAAATTCAGTTTTTACAGTTTCAGAAAAACCAAACCCAGATAAACTAGATGATTCAGCTTTAATTTTTAATTTAGACCCAAGTACTTCTAATACTTTACGGTGTTCATTCAAATCAGAACTTAGATATTCATTATAAAAGCCACGAATATCTTCATCGGTATTACATCCTTCTAAAATAAAGAATGTATGTTTGTGTCCAACTTTTTTGGCATTATTTTCCCAATGATTTGGAGATAACATTACCATGTTAACTGGAACGAATTCATTTGTAGTTATACCCCAAACTTCTTCTTTAATTGTAGAAGATGAAGTACATGTTAATTCGTCAAATAGCTTTTTCAAAGTAAATTGGCCATCTTTTAATGTAATTTCAATACAATTAATTTTTTTAGTATGACGTGTATCTTTTTCAAAATTAAATGTCTGAATTATTCCATCATATTCAACTTGAATTTCATAACCTACATTAGAAGAAGAACGATGGTTAAACTGATGCACACCAAATATATATTTTCCATTTTGCATATTATTTTTCGTTTTAAAAATAATATTTTCAACTGGATCTGTAGAATTTGTTATGTGCCCGCCATTAGCATCAACGTCTAATTTACCATTACCATTTGAAGATAACTTATTACCAAAATAAATCATATTTTTATTTGGTTCAATACAATATAAATCAAGATCTGATGAATTTGACCACGCCAATGATACACGTAAATCGCCTTCAACTGATCCGCCTGCGCTTTTAACACGTTCTTTAATACTATCGGTTACATCACCTTTATACGACCACGAAATATTATTATCCCATTGAAATAATTGTTTAGACGTTTCGTGTTGTGACGCAACTAAAGTCATTAAATTGGATTTCAATTTATGATCAAATAAAATTTCAACTTTATTACATGTTGGTAATACATCGGTAATAAACTTTTGTAAATCAACAGTTTCAATTTTATCTAAAGATTTAGATGATTGTTTTTTGTTACTGTCATTCATCATAGAATCAAAAACATTTAATGGTTTTTCATGAACAGATGTAAATAATACATCATTTACAGAAATATCATTTACCGTTGCAAGACGGCGATAAATTGAATCTTCATAACCTAAAGATTTAATTTTATCTTGTGCCATTTGAATCATTTTTGGCGTAATTACTGCAGTAGTACGCTTATAATTTTGTGGCGCGTGTTTTGTTTCAAATGATGATACAGCTTTATTAATATCTGCATCGTCGGCAGAAAGATCTTCTAACAAAGTACCAATAATAGTGTTTTTAAATCTGCCAACGTGACCTAATTGATACGCCTTTGTCCATAAAAACAAATTTTTGTCGCTAGAATTATCATATTCTTTTTTACATTTGATAAACGCTTTAACTTGTTCTTTATGACTAGCACCGCTATATAAAGAATTTTGATTAATTAAATCTAAAACCGTTTCAGCAGAATCTAATGTTAATTCTTCCATAGAACGCTTTAATACGGAATAATCGCCGTTTTTAGAAGATAACAATGAACCGATTTCATTATTATCTTTCACAAATTTACTTGGAACTTTTGCATAAAAGTGATTCCACATAATAGATGGATCAATTGAATCTTTATTTGATAATGACCCTGCAATATTTTCTGATGTATAATAATAATTTTCGATACTACAAGATTTTACATATTCATCTAATTTATTTGCAACATCTGCAAAATATGATGGAACATTTAAATTTTCCCATAATGTATGAATTGTATTTGTGTTCACATTAATATATGCAAGTGACCCAAGTTTACGAATAAAATTTTTACAACAATTACATTCATATTCTGTACGTTCACGAAAAATAGGATTTGCTTCACTTGGAAATGAATTCAAATATAAATTCCAAAGCATATCTTTATTTGTACGCATTTGTACAAGAATATTATTTTCATCAGAAGAAATTTTATTGAACTTTTTTTCTACTACAGAACTAAAATCTGTAAAATTTAATTTTTGAATCATATAACACCTTTTTAAACGATGGTTAGCGTAAATGAAATATAACATATTTTATATAGTTTGTATATACGTTAATCGAATTATTTTTCATCATACATTAGATGAAATAGAAGGATGAAATGATGTATGTATCTGATCTGATTATCTTGTCTGATCTCGCAGCTCAGCTGCAAACTTTGGCAGCTCTGTATATAGTATTAGTCATTTTTTCTGCCAAAGTTTGCAGCTCAGCTGCTTGTATCTTGGCAAAGATACATTCACTTACTTTTTTCTGTTTATCTAATGTATGAGATTGATATTTGATTCTCATTCACTCTCTAAGACATATTTTCATATTAGACAATAAATCTATCATCTAAAGATAAATCTTTCAATCTAGATCAAATGAGATGATTTTAAGAATGAAATATAATAACCTTCATCTCATACATTAGATAAACAGAAAGACGAAACAATGAATATATTTTGGCAAGATATTATAACATTAAATTTATACATTAAATACATATAAGTTAAAACGATGAAATGATTATGACCGTAAACAAATATTTTAATAATTTATATTATGGTCCAGAACAAGATATGTTTAATGATATTGTACAAGAAGTTATTCAGATACATGGATCAGATATTTTATATATATGTCGTGATGTTGAAGAATTCGACGAACTATTAAGAGAAGAAAAAATAAGCGTTTTTAAAACTACGTATAGTATTGACGCGTATGTACCAAATACTGGACAAAATAATACAATGCAAAAATTAATGTCTAAATTTGGTTTTAGATTTGAAGAAAATATAGAAATATATATTTCAACTTTATCATGGGATCAATTAGGTACTGCGTTCGCACAACCTAGAAACGGAGATTATATTTATATTGGTAATCCTGAAGATACATACTCTTCTTTTACAAATTCTATGTTTATGATATGTGACGTAGTTGATGGATTTCCAGATACAATGCATTTCGGTTCTATTGCATCATGGAAATTAACACTTTCTTCGGTTACTAAAAGTTATAGTAACATCATGGATACAAATTATACAGATATAAATGACTATCTAAATCCTACAGTTGAAAAAGATAATAAAACAACTATTAAAAAACCAGCAGACGATTTTACAGATATTAACGTTGTCCCTTCTGGTAATCCATTTACAAAATTTGGAATGAAATAATTTTAACATATTTTTACTTGTCTCATATATTAAACGAAGTTCATTAAATCTTATTCTTAAATGATCTCGTTTGACACCAGATTAAAAGATTTATCTGCGGATTATAGATTTATCATCCGATAGAATAAAATGTCTTAGAGAGTGAATGAGAATCAAATATCAATCTCATACATTAGATAAACAGAAGAATAGATGAATGAATATATCTGATTTGATTATTTGCCAAGATATTAGCAGCTCCGCTGCAAACTTTGGCAGAAAAAATAGCAAATACTATATACAGGACTGCCAAAGTTTGCAGTTATCAATCAGCGTCCGCTGATAAATTACTGATATATCATGGCAAAGATACATTCATTTTTTCATCTTTCTGTTTATCTAATGTATGAGATGAATTTAATACAACATGCTTTAACATATATGACGATGTGTAATTTATATATAAAAACGTGTATACATTTTATATGTTTTGTTATATAATACAATTTAATATAATTGGGTTTTACTAATATGAATTATTCTGGCTTAAAATTTGAATATCCATTGTATCTATTAGAAGTATTTTGTATTTTATCTGGAATTTATAATAACGATAAAAAAGAAGAATCATATCTCGTTGGAGGGTGTGTTCGTGACATTTTATTGAATAAAAATCCAAAAGATTTTGACGTTGTTACAAATATTCCAATTGAAAATGTAATTACAGAATTTAGTAACAATGGGTGGAAAGTATCAGAAGCAGGAAAGCAATTTCTAGTTTGTATCATTTCTAAAAATGGAATATCAATTGAAATTGCTAATTTTAGAAATGATTTAACTTATATCGATGGTCGTAGACCTGAAGCTGTAGAAATTGGAACTATTGAAGAAGACGCAAAACGTCGCGATATTTCTCTTAATTCGTTATATTTGAATCCTTTTACTGACGAAATTTTAGATCCGACTGGAAAAGGATTATTAGATTTAAAAAATAAAATTATTCGAATGAATGGTAAAGCTGAAGATCGTATTAAAGAAGATTTATTACGTATTATGCGAGTATATCGGTTTGCTTCAGTTTTAAAATTTGAAATTGATAAAAAAACGTTAATTGCTTGCCGTAAACATTTTAATGAAATGATGATTAAAATTCCTGGTGAACGAATTAAAAACGAGATAGAAAAAATTGTAGGAATTTAATTTATGAAGAACTCGAGAAATTTTAAAAAATGTAAAATCGTGTTTAAAAATATGGAATGCGATATTTTTGTATATGAAAATGTAGATGCAATTTTAATTCAAAAAAAATTAATTCAAACAGTATCATCTAAATTCTATGATACAAATATTGTTGGACATATCACATTAAAAGCCACATATAAAAAATATACGTTTGATTTAGATAAAACGAATAATACATTTTATTGTGAAGAAATGGAAGTTAAATCATATAGATCTTCATATAAAGAAGTATTTATTAAAATTGAAAATGAAATTCATAAAACTATTATATATGAAAGTTATAATCGGTTATATCTTACACCATCTAGCGATAAATTTGTAGAATATTTACCGTTTTATAATGATGATACTGTTTTATATAAAGGATCGAATATTCTTTATAATGGCATTTATGCTGAAATAGATGAAACGGATTTATTTGATTTTGATAAAGCTGTAAAATTATCTTTATCAACAATTAAAAAATTCAATGAATATTTTAAGAATTCTTGACATGGTTACGTCTGAGGTATATATGATCCACCCATTTACATTAGCATATCAATTGAAGAAAGAGAACTTAGTTGAAGTACATGATTGGGTACATAACGTAGATAGTAGCACAATCTATGGCACAGTCATAGGTTTTATTGAACAGGAGTTTGAGAAATATGGTGGACTAGTGATACCTAAAATTCAGACTGATGGGACTCGTTCTGGTTTGTCAGCTATTGCTGAATATGACGATTATATCATACTACATCCTAAAGTTGGGTTTGTTGTTATGCGTCCAGAAACATATCGATATTTAATTCTATAAAAAGGTATATACAATGTTTAAATTTTGATATATAATTTATTAATTAATTAAATATGAATATTTTTAATATGATTAATAAAAAAATATTATTGATTGGATCTAGAGCATTATTATTTCATAAGCCTGATTTTAAATTGAAAGAAAACGCAGATTATGATTTCATATCAGATTATTCATCCGATGAATTGAAAGTTATTTTAAATCTAAATAAGATTGAAACAACGACATATGCTTTTTTGAATAACTATGAATTTATTAACTATATTTCAGAAAATAAATTTATAATTATAAATGGGGTTAAAGTATATCCTGTATCGTTAAAAGGTTTAGCTATAATAAAAAGATCTCATTTATATCGTGATTATTTTTTTGATAAACATATAACTATGTATCATAAATATTTGTGTCCCAAATTAAATGATTTTGAATATAACGTTGATGATTTAAAAAAAATAAATGATAGATTTGAGTTAACAAAAAAAGAATTTGATAAATTTGGTAATCCAAATTTAAATCAAAGTGTAAAAGATTTTTTTGATGATTCAGTCGTAAAAAAATATGATCATGACTATTTACATGTTTTATTTGCATATAATGATAAACCATTATATATGTCAATGCAAACAGATTATAATAAAGCATGGTGTATAAAAGAAATGTGGGATAATTTTAGTTATTCCGATAAATGTAAATGTGTTGCAGAAGAAACATATGTTATTGCAACAGAACGATTTCAAGTAAATAGTAATTGGAAAGAACCAAGTAAACTATCTTATATGAAAGCTTTAAAAAAGGTATGTACGACTTTAACATCTGGTTGGTTTAGAGATTTTGCGATTGATAATTATCCAGAAATATTAAAGTTATATGATCATTCAAAATTTGAATATGTAAAAAATCAATTAGGTGAAACGCAATGAACGATATGAATAAAAAACAAATTATTATTGATTTTTTAAATGAAAATAATAATACGTGTAAACATCTGATGTGGGAAGATAGCACTGAAGAATTTGAAGAATTAATTACAAAATTAGGAGTTGGTATTTCTTCAGTAGATTCATATGGCGGTGAAGGCCAAGGCCAAGAATTTTGGGCAGTTATTAAATTCTTTGAAATTGATAATAAAGAAAAACCATTTATGCATATTCGGTTTAATGGTTGGTATGCGTCATATCATGGATCAGAATATACAGATTTTGATATAGTTGAAGAAAAAGAAATTATGACTACTATATGGGATGTTGTAAATGAAACTGATAATTTGATTAAGGAATAAAATCATGAGTTTATATGAAAAAGTAAAATCTATTATTGATGAATTAGCTGAAAATGATTGCGTTATTGAATATGGTAACATTTATGAGGATTTTATGAATGCGTATGTTAGTGAAAGTACTAAAATTCCACGATTTATAAATTCTAATATTGAATTAAATTTCGTTAAACGTGTTGGTGGCGAAGATCAAGGTTCGGAATATTATTCAATTTACCGATTTACTGATACAATTTCAAACGAAACTGTTTTTATTAAATTTGAAGGTTGGTATGCGTCTTACGTAGGTTCTGAATATCGCCATATGTTTGAAGTAAAACCGGTGGAAAAAACTATAATTGTTTATGAACAAGTAACATAAAAACAGTTTACTTTTTGAATTTAAAATTATATAATAGCTTTATTCAAAAACGTAATAAACATAATTTGATTGTTAGTGATAGCGGTGTTGCAGACAGAATTATTACAGTTATGTTTTTGATAGGAAAAAGGATAAAATTAATTTTATCCTTTTTTCTTATTTCTTAAAAATATAATCGCGTATATTTTATATAAAGTTTTTATATTACCAGTTATTACTTTCTAATGTTATCGAATTGGCATTATCTATGCTTTTAACATAATCAGCCAATATATTAGATAAGTCAGAATTTTTGATATAATTAGTTAATTCGCTATTTAATTCTGTTATTTTTGTATAATCATCCAACATATTTTTAGAAGCAAAATCATTTAGTGCGTTATTTAAATTATCTATGGAAACAAAAATGTCTAATAAAGTTTGAAGATCTTCTTCAGTTAATTTAGAAACAAACACTTCATTTGTAGAAATAACTTGTCGAATTTGTTGTGATTCAATAACACCATCAGACATTTCTAGTTACCTCTAAACTCAAGCTTAATTGACCTTGAACGATTCTAAATCTGTCGTGATTTGGAAATTCTAGTTCTATATCATAAACAGCTTTATCAAAATCAAATAACGATGTTTCAGAAGCTGGGATTTTTATTTTAATTCTGTTTTCAATAAGAGATATAATTATTTTTCCATTTTCGGTCGTGGCTTCACATATAACGTCTTCCGCTTTTATATCTTTGCGGATTTGCATTGCAGCTTTACAATTAGCATCTAATGGGTATTCGGCAATACCCCAATCAAAGTCCAACATGAAAGTTGTTCCTTGATATATTAGATAATTTTTTATTAAAGGCTTAATTACCATTTCAGAAAATCCTTTTTAATTTATTTAAAAAAATTCTGAAAATGGTAATTAAGCCTTTTAAATTTCAACGACTATATATTTACCAGATTCATTTGTAAAATTACATCTTGTCGCATCAAATTCGGCATCTTCTTTACATTCATAATCTAATTTTATATTAAGCAAATGTAATTTTTTACTCATATAGCAAGAATGAATTTTGTCGAATTTAAAACCGGTTAATTGATTTGAAGGAATTAAAGCCGATTCTACAATAATGTAACGATGATTATAGTTTTCATTAGTTTTTGGATATTCTAAATTATCTAACATTGTTTCTAAAATTGAAACAAAATTGCAATACGATGCAATAGATGCTAAATTGTTCATGAGCATATTTTCAATTTAAATTAATTGATAAAATTTTATCATAAAATTATAAACGTGTATACAAATGAATAATTTTATGATAAAATTTTATTATAAAATTATTTGGTATATTCATATGAAAGATTTAATTGTCGTAAAATATTTATCTTATGGATTTAGACAAGTTCATACATTTTCTAATATTACGGACTTAGATCAAATTATTGTTAATAAAGTACAACTTAAAGATCTGTTGCTTAGTTTGTGTAACAAATTAAAACACTCGACTCACATGAATAATTGGCAATTCAATAATCGTTATCAAATCGTCGAATTAATTTTTGACGAATTGAAATTGTGTGATAACGATATTAATTCTTTAATAAACAAAAACGATTTATTTGATATTATTTCTAATATTTTACCAAGCGATTCAAATCACATTCTTGAAATAGAAATTCATAACATTTCGTTAAGTGGAAAAAAGGTTCTTTAGATATGCCGTGTCGCATCTAAATTTAAACTAGAAAAAATAAATCATGAGGATATTTAAATTTATGAAATATTATGCTGGAATTGGATCTCGAGAAACTCCTAAAGAGATATGTAATAAGATGACTGAAATTGCGTCTTTATTAGAAAAACAAGATTTCGTTTTAAGATCTGGT
>JACCDN010844243.1_pt1 | contig 12926 bp, 12 predicted proteins | sample 7441691 | NCBI WGS metagenome assembly JACCDN01 (sample SAMN15323439, study PRJNA562643) | freshwater metagenome | isolation source: river surface water | place: USA:Blue River Watershed | collected 2017-08-16 | reverse complement strand
GCCCCGAACTACTAACAAAGCATTAACCTTTATCTATGGCTAAATCAGCAAACAGCAAGAAATCTACCTACGCCTTCTTAGGTCCTGTGGGTACATTTACTGAGCTTGCTCTGGCTCAGGTTAAAGAAGCCAAAACAGCCAAGCACCTTGCTGTTAACACAGTCACTGATGCCATCGACGCCGTCCTAACAGGTAAGGCTCTGAGAGCAATAGTTCCAGTTGAAAACTCTATTGAAGGTGGAGTCTCAGCAACTCTTGATGCTCTAGCCAACACAACAGAGATACGTATCTATGGTGAGTATCTTGTTCCAGTAACTTTCAACCTTGTAGCTAAGCCAGGAACAAAACTTACTGAAGTGAAAGTAGTAAGCACACATCCAACAGCTTTTGCTCAATGCCGTGGTTGGCTTCAAGAAAATATTCCTAACCACACACATCTACCTTCAACATCAACCGCAGCTGCCGCAGCAGATCTACTTTCTAAAGATGCAATCGCTGATGCGGCTATTGCTGCTAAGAGCATCACAGATCACTACAAGTTAACTGTTCTTGCCAGAAACATCGGCGATAACAAAAATGCTCAAACAAGATTTATTGAAATCGGACTTAACTCCAAACCAACTAAGAGATCTGGAAAAGATAAGACTTCTGTAATTGTTGAACTTCCAGAAGATCACCCAGGTGCTCTACTCGAGATGCTAGAACAATTCGCTGCACGTGGCGTGAACCTTTCTCGAATTGAATCAAGACCAATTGGAGATCAACTAGGTAGATACAGATTCAACATTGATGCACAAGGACACATCGATGATGAAGCTGTTGCTGAAGCACTCATGGGTCTTCACAGATTTAGCCCGAAGGTAACCTTCCTAGGTTCATACCCGAGAGCTGACAAGAAAAAGAGTGAGCACGAAGGCAATAACTCAAACAAAGAATTTGCTTCTGCAGAATCTTGGCTAAACAAACTTCGTCAAGGACGTTAAAGGTAACGATAGAAATGATTGATGCAAACCTGCTTAGAGAAAACCCAGAAGCTATTAAAGTTTCTCAACGCGCTAGAGGAGCAAGCGTTGAGCTAGTTGATCAAGCTGCTGCTGCAGATGACAACTGGCGCAAAGCTCAAGCTGAATTTGAGAACCTAAGAGCAGAGCAGAACGCTAAAGCAAAGCTTGTTGCTGGAGCATCTCCTGAAGAGAGAACAAAACTTATTGCTGAAGGCCAGGAACTAGCTGCTGGGGTTAAGGCTGCAGAGCAAAAGGCAGCAGAGTTTCAGAATGAATTGAACGTAATCGTTTCAAAGATTGAAAACGTTGTTACAGATGGAGTTCCTGTTGGTGGGGAAGAGAACTTTGTTGTAATTCGTGAAGAAGGAACTAAGCCAAACTTCTCCTTCACACCTAAAGATCACGTTGAACTAGGCGAATTACTGGATGTTATTGACATCGAGCGAGGCGTGAAGATCTCAGGTTCTAGGTTCTATTTCCTAAAGGGCTGGGGAGCAAGACTAGAGCTAGCTCTTATGAACTTGGCCCTAGATCAGGCGGCTAAAGCTAACTTCACAGCACTTATTACACCAACACTTGTGAAGCCTGAAGTTATGGCTGGAACTGGTTTCCTAGGTGAGCACTCTGATGAGATTTACTACCTTCCAGCGGATGACCTGTATCTAACTGGAACTAGTGAAGTTGCTCTTGCTGGATATCACAGCAACGAAATTATTGATCTAAGCGATGGACCAAAGAGATACGCAGGTTGGTCAACCTGTTACAGACGTGAAGCTGGAAGCCACGGAAAAGATACCAAGGGTATTCTTCGTGTTCACCAGTTCAACAAACTAGAGATGTTCTCATACATTGCTCCTGAGCAAGCAGAAGAAGAGCACAAGAAACTTCTTGCTTGGCAAGAAGAGATGTTGAAGAAGTGTGAACTTCCATATCGCGTCATCGATACAGCAGCTGGAGATCTAGGTTCAAGTGCTGCTCGCAAATATGATGCAGAAGCATGGGTTCCTTCACAAGAAACATATAGAGAACTAACGTCAACTTCTAACTGCACAACATATCAAGCAAGAAGATTGAATGTTCGCTACAGAAAAGAAGATGGTAAGACTGCAGTAGCTGCAACTCTTAACGGAACTCTTGCAACAACAAGATGGTTAGTTGCGATTCTTGAGAACCACCAGCAAGAAGATGGATCTGTTCGCATTCCAGTAGCACTAAGACCATACCTTGGTGGTGCTGAAGTTATTTCTCCTGTGAGCAAGAGCTAAGTCGTGACATCTGAACCGTGGCTAATTGCTATCGACATCGATGGCACACTTGTGCACGACGATGGATTCTTAGCTCCTGAAGTAATTAGAGAAGTAACAAGAGTTAGAGATTTAGGTCACCACGTTGTTGTTGCAACCGGAAGAGCGGCAGCTAATGCAATTCCTGTAGTTCAAGATGTTGGAATTGAAGCCGGACATGTTGTTTGCTCTAACGGAGCAGTGACAATTGAAATTGATCACCAAGATGACAGAGGTTATTCAGTTAGAGAAGTTATTGGTTTTGATCCTGCACCGGTGCTAAGTCAACTAATTGAAAAACTTCCTGATGCTCACTTCGCAGTTGAAGATGTTGATGGCACGTATAGATTCCATAAACCATTTCCTTCATATGCTTTAGGTGCAGAAAATATTGAGACTCCACTAGATCAACTTATGCACGGGGAAGTAAGTCGAGTTGTAGTTCTCTCTCCTGAGCAGAACGTTAATGACTTCTTAGAGATAGTTGAGTCAGTTGGTCTTCACTCTGTTTCTTATGCCATTGGCTACACAGCTTGGCTAGACATCTCTCCACAGGGAGTGACCAAGGCAAGTGCTCTGGAGCAGAGAAGAAAAGCACTAAATGTTCCAAGTAACAGGGTTATTGCCATCGGTGATGGACGTAACGATATCTCCATGTTTGAGTGGGCTAATGCCGGCGGAGGCCTTTCTTTTGCTATGGGCCAGGGTCCAGATGAAGTGAAGCAGGCAGCCACAATGGTGACCGCAAGCGTTGAAGAACATGGCGTTGCCAAGGTATTAGAAGGCCTAGAAGGCATTATTTATAGCCAAAGCTAGCTCACAGGCTAATAGCAGGTTCCCCCCGTATTTTTATAAGCACTAATGATTAGTTAGACTATTCAACGGAGGTCTGTCCGAGCGGCCGAAGGAGCTAGTCTTGAAAACTAGTGAACTGAAAGGTTCCGTGGGTTCGAATCCCACGGCCTCCGCCAGTTTTGTCTAATTGAGACTTAGCCAACTCAACTAAGGGGTTATCTCAATGTCTGAGAAGTCAAAGAACAAAGATCGTGCAATAGCACGCCATGGCAACATTCACGCAGCCGGAAGATTCCGAGCATTCATCGGCATCCTAGGCAAAGCTCTAATAGTTGTCCTTGTTTCCACTTTGACTGTGACCACAGTTTCTGCAGTTCAACTTGCTACAGAACTAGGCCGTGGAGAAATTGACGTTCCAGGTCTTGATGGCCCAAGAGTAATTCCACCAATGGATGGTCCACTGAACATGCTTCTTGTTGGAAGCGACTCACGACAAGGTGCTGGTAACTCTGCTTTCGGTGACACCGGAGGAGTTCTAGCAGACGTAATTATTTTGATGCACGTATCAGCTGACAGAAAAAATGCTGTTGCATTATCTTTCCCTAGAGACACTCTTGTTCCTTGGCCAGCATGTCCAAGCACAACAGGTGGTCCTGGCTACTACGCACAATCTTTAGGTCAGATCAACGCAACTATCGGTAACGGTGGTCCAGGTTGCACACTTCTAACTGTTGAACTTCTTACCGGTGTAGACATTCCTTATCTTGCGATGGTTGACTTCAACGGAGTTATTGAACTTTCTAATGCTGTTGGTGGTGTTGAGGTTTGTGTTGCCGAAGACATTGAAGATGAATACACCAACACATATCTAAAGAAGGGCATGCACACTCTTCAAGGAGTTCAAGCACTACAGTTCCTTAGAACTAGACACGGTGTTGGCGATGGTTCAGACCTAGGCCGCATTAGCAACCAGCAGGTTTACCTAACTTCTCTAGTTAGAAAACTAAAGAGCAAAGATATCTTGAACAACCCAGTTGCTCTCTATAGCCTTGCTCAAGCAGCAGCAAGAAACATGACCTTGAGCAAAACTCTTTCTAACCCAGCTGCACTAATGGGTGTTGCGAATGCTCTAAAAGATATTCCAATGAAGAACATCACTTTCCTTCAGCTACCATCTGTTTCAGGATTGCCTGCTCCTAATCAGGGAAGAGTAATGCCTGACTATGAAAAAGCTCAGGTGCTATTTGACTTGATCAAGAATGATAAGCCTCTTGTCCTAGGTGAAGTAAACAACACTGGTGTTGGTTCAGAGATTGCACCAACTCCAAAGCCTTCATCGACGAGCACTCCATCGAAGACTCCGACTTCAACTGCAACCCCGAAGCCAACCCCAACCCCTACTGTCACACCATTGCCAGATTGGGCTCAGGGAACAAACGCTTCAACAACTACCTGCTCAAAATAACTATTTAGAGCAGCAATCTGGCTAGGCTTAAATCATGTCTACTGTAGTTATTTGGGTATCTGATCTCGAGAAGTCTGTTAATTTCTATTCAGCTCTGTTTGAGGACAACTCCCCATATCGTTCACCAGAGTTCGCAAGCGTTCAAGGCCTAGGCAATGAAGTCCTAATCCATCTTCTGCCTGAGGAATACCGCTCAGAGCCAACTCTTGGAGAAGATAACCCGATCAAGCCAGTGTTTGATGTTCAGAGCATAGACAAGGCAAGACTTGCTGCTGGTAGAACTGGCGGGAAAATCAAGAGCGAAGTTATGGAACACAACAATTGGACTTATGCCGATGGCAATGATCCTGATGGCAACATCATCCAGGTCCGCGAAGGCCTATAGTCCTTTAAACCCAACTAAGTAACTGTTCATTCTTTACCGAGGAGAGCAACTGCCATGGAAATCGACTGGTCGATAGCGCAAGCCAACCTCACCTCTGTAGTTGCTCTTTGTTTTCTCTTAGGTTTTGTGGCCTCAAGACTTAAGAGCGATATCAGAATCCCTGAACAGGTTTACCAGTTCATCTCCGTATACCTTTTGCTAGGTATTGGTATCAAGGGTGGTCACTCACTCAAAGGCGTTAGCTTAGAAAGTTTCCTACCTGCAGCCAGTGTGACTCTTGCTCTGGGTGTAATCATTCCTGTTGTTGCTTTCTATGTACTAGGAACAGTAAAAGCTTTATCGGTAGAAGACAGAGGAGCATTCGCTGCTCACTATGGCTCAACTTCCCTTGTTACATTCACAGCCGCACTTCTTTACTTAGAGAACACAGGTATACCTGTTGAAGGTTTTGCTACAGCACTTCTAACCTTGCTTGAAATCCCTGGACTCATTGTTGGTATTTATCTTGGATCTAGAAGTGCAAGTTCAAAAGTAAATTGGAAAGACACTGCTATCGAAGTTCTCTTCGGTAAGACAGTCTTGCTACTAACCGGTGGTCTTCTACTAGGTGTTGTCACAAGTGAGAGCGGATATCAAAGTGTTGTGCCATTCTTCGTCGAGACTCAGAGCGGACTACTAGCTCTATTCCTACTAAACCTTGGTTACATCGCTGGTTCAAACTGGGAAGAAATCAAACACGTTGGGTTACCAGTCTTTGCATTCGCGATTGCATTCCCAATATTTGCTGGATCACTTGGGGCACTCTTAGGAACTCTATGTGGTCTATCAGTTGGTGGAAGTACAATACTTGCTGTTCTAGCCGGAAGTGCTTCATACATTGCAGCACCAGCAACAGTTCAAATTGCTTTGCCGAAAGCGAATAGCGCTCTTCCGCTAACAGCAAGCATCGGAGTTACATTCCCATTCAACCTGTTGCTAGGAATCCCAACCTTTATTGCACTTGCAACTTACTTCGGAAAAGTTTTCTAAAACTTATCTGACGATTACTGCAGGTGAATCAATAGTCACTGTTGCAAACCCAAGCTTCACAGCCTTCACGCTAACTGCAATCTCAGCTTTTCTATCGGCTGTTGTTAGGCGATAAGACTTCCCTGTTGCCTTAGCAATCTTTGCTCCATCACGAATCCACTGGTAAGTGAATGTGACTCCACTATCCCAAGAGCCAACTTGGGCAGACAAAGTGCTATTTACCTTTGCAGTGCCAACGATTCTTGGATCAGGAGTTTTGATAAGTTCTCCGATGCCTACCTTTAGAGCTGAAGAGGTAGTTGAAGTGGTGGTGTATCCAGCTCTAGTTAGAGTCACCTTGGCAGTTATTGAGCTCTTGTAGTCAGCTGACTGAAGTGTGTAGGCAGACTTTGTTGCACCTGCAATTGCTTTGCCATTGCGAAGCCATTGGTATGAGGCAGTAGCTAGAGCAGGGACTGAGGTGCTGATAGTTAGTCGGCTTCCTGTTTTTGCTGTTCCATTCACAGAAAGGGACGGCTTTGCAAGTAATCCACCAGCCACTACCTTTGCTGGGCTAGTGGTTACATTAACCGGATAACCCTCTTGAGTAACGGTTGTTTGCAGGGATATGGACTTCTTGTAGTCGCTAACACTTGGAGTGTAAGTGGATTGATTAGCCCCAGGGATGGTCTTTCCATCAGCTAGCCATTTATAGGTAACTGTTGCTGATGGCTCCGCTAATGGGCCGCCAACGATTGGAACACCTACTCTTGCTTCACCAGTTAGTGAGGCTGCAGCTAGGGCAGGTCGAATTACAAGAATTGGCACAGAAGAAGATGTTGCTGAAGGTTTAGAAGTTTTAGTTGCAAGAACCTTCACGGAGATCAATGCTCCAGCATCGGCAGATGTTGTTTCGTATGTTGTGCCTGTTTGATTAGGGATAGCAACTGAATTTCTTAACCATTGGTAGTTCAGTGTTGTTGTGTAGTCCCAGTTAACTGCTGTTGCAGTTAGAGTGCTACCAACAGCGTTAGAGCCACTAACACTTATCTCAGGTGCTTCAGGATTCAAAGTGTTCAAGAATGCAGTTAGAGATGCAGTTCTCATTGGGAAGAACTGGTCTAACCAGTTTTGCCAACCAACAGCTGAAGCAACACTTGAATTAGATCTAACATCGTGAGCGATGTATGCGTTGTTGATGACAGAAGCCACTTTGTTTTTGAATGCAGGAATTCCAAGAGTTGCTACTTTATCCTTCACAGCAACTTGAGCTTTGATGAGAAGTTTCTTGCAAGGATCGTATGCAACACACTTTCTCAGCATCACGCTTCGTTCTTGATTACCGAAGTTTCTGTATGCAGGACCTCTACCCAACCAATCAAGTTGAGCGTCGTTCTCCATAGGGAAGGTTCCATCTTGACCCCAAGGGATGATCTTTAGTTTTCCTGTGTCATCAAAGACGATGTAGTAATTGTTTTGAACAACATCGGTATAGCCATCCCAGTTAGATGTGTAGATGTCGGTTGCCATGAGATTGATTACAGAAGTCATGTCTGCAATCTTGTTTACTTCTGTCCACCAGGTTGCTCCGTCATAAACAGAAACGGCAATAGCTGCATTTAGATCTGCTCGGTTGGTATCACCATAGTTAGTGTCATAACACCAGCTTTGACTAAGGGTTAGATCTGCTAAGTAACAGTTCGAACTATAAACGTGAACTGGATTCAACCAACGCTTAAGCATCTGGCCATCAATTGCTTCAACGTTCATGTAGAGACCAAAGTCTGCGTTGTTCACAGTCACCCAAGAGTAGGTAGTTCTAGGAGCTACCAATCCCATTGCCCTATAGATTCTGTAAGAAGTATCTTCTCTAATGAAAGATGGGTCCTGAACCATGCTGTTTAGAGTCATGCGTGTAAGACCCATGAACTTTTGACCAGCAACAAAAGCATCAAACTTTAGCTTCATCGGTGCTTTGTCGTAGTTGTTTATAAGTCTTCGAGTTGCCTGCCCCTTTAGCCGGACACCAATGTTGGTAAGGGTTGTGATAACACCATCAGCAGTTGTGATCTTCACATCAGCAGTTCTGTAAAGACTTGAGTTTGGGTCGGCATTCAAAGCATCAATTGTTGCCTGAGGCATTGTGAGATCAACGTTAGATACAACTACCGGGTTATAGAACACAGCGGCAGCATCTGTGCCTTCGTTATACATAGTGGTGCTGATACCTGATACAGGTTGAGCAGCAGTAGCACTTTGAGTGGAGGAGAGCCCTAGAGCGAGAATGAGTAGCGTTGAAAGCAGAGGCTTTCTAAGTCTGAAACTCATCACTCGTCCTTCGTTGTCGGAGGCTGAGTTCTAGTCTATTTTGACTTGGTTAGCTTTGCTACCGAACCGCGTTTGATGAGCTTGGCTGGAAGAACAATCTCTTTAGGTTTGGTGTTACCTTCAATGGTTTCCACTAGTTCAGTAACAGCAATATGCCCTAGTTCTTCAACTGGACGAGCAACAACTGTAATTCCTGGAACCATAGCTGCAGCCCATGCACTGTCGTCAAAGGTAACTACAGAAATGTCTTTTCCAACAGTCAAACCTCTTTCGCCAGCTACTTTAAGAACAGCAAGAAGCATGTCGTTGTTTGAGGTGAAGATGATGCTTGGTGCTTTAGGGGAGTCAAGTAGTTTTTCAACTGCAGCTTCTGCGACAACTTGTTTGTCTTCACAGTAGATCCAAAGCCCAGATGCCTTTACTTTCTTCACACCTTTAGCAAAACCATCAACACGTTCTTGAACAGAGGTGATTGGAATCTCAGGTTCTTCAAGTGTGAAACCTTTAATACCAGGAACAGCAATAAGGAATCCAAGTTTCTTGTGACCGAATTCAGATGCGTGCAGAACTGCTTCTTCAGCTGCCACCTCATCGCCTGTTGTAACAGTTGTGAATCTTTGAATGTCTAATTTACGGTCAATAATCACAACTGGCTTGCCAGCAATCTTCTTCGGTGTCAGGTGAGAGTGCTTGGTAGTTGAAGCTGGAACCAAGATGATGCCATCTACTTGGTTAGCCAACATGGTTTCAACAGCAACTCTTTCAACTGCAACATCTTCATCACTGTGTTGGATTAGAACTCTGAAACCCAGTTCTTTAGCCCTATCAATAATTGACTTAGTGGCTCTATCAAAGAAGGCGTTTGTAAAGTCAGAGATAACAACAAGACCGATGGTCTTGGTTTTACCAGCACGCATAGCAACCGCTAGGGCATTAGGGCGGTAGCCAAGGTTGTCGGCAACAGCTCTAACGTGATCCACTGTGTCTTTACTGATACGACCGTAGCCAGCTAGTGCTCTGGATACTGTAGCCCTGGACACTCCAGCGGCGGCAGCGACATCATTGATGGTCGTGTTCTTCTGTCCAGCCATGTGCTCACCTTACTAATCCGGGTCTTTTCAGTTTGTCACCAAACTGTTACCTAAATAAGTTGTCATTCAATTTCACTTACTGCGATGATTATAGCACGGATTGCGAGAACCATCTCGCATTTCTCGCAAATTACAAGGAGAAATTATGAACAAGCGCATTTTGAAGGTTGGGTTCGCTGCTCTAACAGCTGCTGCTCTAACCCTCGGCATCACAGGTTGTGCTCCTGAAAAGAAGCTAACAATCGCATTCGTAATGGGTGCAGAATCAGATCCATTCTTCCAGGCAATGAAGGTCGGAGCAGAAGCTGAAGCTTTGGCTCAGGGTGTTGACCTTGTATGGCAGGGAGACCCATCAGCTTACGACGTGGCAACTCAGGTTCCAATCGTAGACAACGTACTAGCTCAGTCTCCTGACGGTCTAGTTCTTATCCCAACAGACCCAACTGGTCTACAGGCATCAGCTGACAAGGCTACTGCTGCAGGTATCGCACTTGCTCTAGTTGACACAACAATCAACGACACAACCAACGCAGTTATCACCATCACTGGTGACAACGGTGACGGTGGAGCAAAGGCTGCTGACGCAATTGCTGCTGCAATTGGTTACGAAGATGGCAAGACCTACGAAGTTGTTATTGGTCTAACATCAGCTACTGCAACCACTAACGTTGGTCGCCAGGTTGGTTTCGAAGAGCGCGTAGCTTCAACTTACCCAGGCATCAAGATCGTTGACGTTGCTTACTCAGCTGCTAACCCACAGACAGCTAACAGCAACGTAAACAACTGGTTGACAAAGTACCCTAACCTAGCTGGTATCTTCGCTATCGATGGAACTAACGCTTCAGGTGCAGCTGCTGCACTTCAGGCTAAGGGCCTAACTGGCAAGATTGCTCTAGTTGGTTACGACGCTTACCCTGCAAACGTTGAACTGATCAAGTCTGGTGTATTCACCGCACTTATCGCTCAGGACCCAGCTGCAGAAGCACGTCTAGCAATCAAGACTCTTGTTGAGTACATCAAGAACGGAACAACTCCATCTACAAAGGATGTTGTTATTCCTAACGTAACTCTGGATGCAAACACATCAGACGAAGACTTCGCTAAATACACTTACGTAGCTAAGTAATAAAGCGAATTCAACTCCTCGATAACTAAAGGACACACAAATTGAGCAACAGCAAGCAAGTAAACGTAGAGAAGCAAAGCTTCCTGGATCAGGTGAAAGCCTCATTCAGTAATCAGAGCACTCTATTAGTAGTGACCCTCGTGGTCTTAGGTGTTGTATTTCAGATCACCTCTCAAGGTATCTTTCTGTCAACCGGCACCTTAGGCACAGTCTTAAATGACTGGGGTTCTTACATCTTGCTTGCTGTTGCTCAAACCTTTGTTGTAATCACAGGTGGCATCGACCTTTCGGTTGGTGCAACTGTGAGCTTGAGTTCAGTCGTTGCCGGCTGGGTGCTTGTTAAAGGTTTAGGCCTTGACGCTTCAACCAGCGGCAGCGCTGCAACTCCTTATGTACTTCTAGCAGTTCTTGTAGCACTGCTAGTTGGACTAACGGTAGGTGCAATAAACGCCTTCCTCATAAACGTTTTAAAGATTGTTCCATTTATTGCAACTCTTGCAACCATGGGAGCAATGACAGGTCTTGCAATCATCATCTCTGGCGGTATGCCACTGCAGGGACCTAACAACTGGGACCTAGGTCTTCCAGTTAACCTCTTTGGTCTTAAGTTACCTTTCTCAACTAGCGTTCTCGCAGTGATGATCATCACTGTTATCTGTGGTCTAGTTCTTCACAAGACCAAGTTCGGTCTTCACACTTTTGCTCTAGGTTCAAACGCCTTCGCTACCCGTGCTGCTGGTATCTCACCAGCTAGACAAATTACCAAGGTATACATGCTCTCTGGTGGTCTAGCTGGTCTTGCAGGTGCTTACGCATACATCCGACTAGGAGCTGGTTCTCCATCTAACGGAACCGGTATGGAACTGTATGCAATTGCTGCAGTAGTTATCGGTGGTGTATCACTAATGGGTGGTGTTGGTCGCATCATCGGTATCGCTCTAGGAACACTAGTTCTTTTCACAGTTCAATCAGGTTTGCTAATGGTTAAGGTCATTACCGTTAGCCCATCTCTAAAGCAAGTAATTGTTGCATTGCTAATCGTTGCCGCAGTTGCTGTCCAGGCATTACAGAAGCCAGCGAGGAAGTAGATCATGGCTAAGAAAGTTATTTACGAAGTAAGAAACGCATCTAAGAACTACGGAGCAGTTGTTGCTCTTGATGGTGCAAGTTTGAAACTACATGCAGGTGAAGTTATTGGACTAGTTGGTGACAACGGTGCAGGTAAGTCAACACTTGTAAAGGTTCTATCTGGAGCTCACTCACCTGATGGTGGAGAAATCCTTCTAGAAGGAGAACCAGTAGTTTGGTCTAACCCACGTGAAGCGCTAGAGGCAGGTATTGAAACTCTTTACCAGGACTCAGGTCTTGCTCAACACCTAACTGTTAGCCAGAACGTATTTCTTGGAAGAGAAAAGTTTGTTAAGGGAATCTTCGGAAAGCTTGGCTTCTTAGCTAAGAAGCAAATGGAAGAAGAAGCTCAAGCAGATCTAGAAGCAGTGGGAATTGCATTCCCATCTTCTAACAGACCTGTCTCACAACTATCCGGTGGACAACGTCAGGCAGTTGCAATTGGTAGAGCAGTATCTTGGGCGAGAAAAGTTCTTATCCTTGATGAGCCAACCAACCACCTAGGTGCTAGACAGTCTGCTGAAGTTCTAGAAGTAATTAAGAGAGCTAAAGCTAAAGGTCTTGGCGTTATCTTCATCTCACACACACTTCCTCACGTTCTTGCAGTAACAGACAGAATTGTTGTTCTAAGACTTGGTCAGATTGTTCGTGATGCACCAACAAGTGAATTCACTGCTGACTCACTAATCGGAACAATTACCGGTAGCTACGCAACCGAAGAGAAATAAAGAAGAATGACTTACCTATATCTCAAGGCTGATATCTACCCAGATCTTTCAAAGAGAGAAGAAGTAGAAGCTGCTTACGCTGAACTAATGAGAGCATCGCTATCAGAGCCAGGCTGTCTTCTATATGACCTAGTAGTAGACCCAGAGAACCCAAGTGTTTGGCACATGTTTGAAAAGTGGGAAAGCAGAAATGCTTGGAATGACCACATGAACACAGAGCATGTAGCAAAGATTCAACAGTTAGAACCTCAACTAATCGTTGCTCCTACAAAGCTCAACTTCTACACTTCAGTACTCAGTCCAGCTGACCGTTCATAGTCACTTGATAAACTAACCTCAGTCAAACGATCTGGGGTTGAAATGAAAAGACTGGCACCTGTAATTCTTCTGTTGGGAGTTTCTCTAACAGGTTGCTCAACAGTTCATGATGCTAAGCCTGAGGGTACTGTTCTTAGAGCTGAGCAAGCTAACGTAATCAAACAAATTGACTACGCTCAAAAACACTACAAAGCACCAAACAAGGAAATTTTTGGCGATCTCGGCGGCACTGACTGTGTGAACTTTGTTTCTCAAACTCTTCTAGCT
>JACCDN010373031.1_pt1 | contig 12927 bp, 8 predicted proteins | sample 7441691 | NCBI WGS metagenome assembly JACCDN01 (sample SAMN15323439, study PRJNA562643) | freshwater metagenome | isolation source: river surface water | place: USA:Blue River Watershed | collected 2017-08-16 | reverse complement strand
GTCTTGGCTATTTCTTGAGCCAATTCATCTATATCATGAGTCATAGTTTTTCTCTGCATCTATGCCTATCTGAAAATAGGCAGATTATACACTATGACTAATTACACAAAATTATTTACAGACCCCCATAGTTCTCTATTAATTCAATTAATCTCATAAATTATTACTCCTAAAAATCAGGCTCGTCTTAATCCGACTTTCATCATATTTTCTCTTGCTTAGCTGACCAAAGAGGCAGGCCAATTTATACCTACTTAAAAACCTAGTCATTTTTTTATAAATAGATTGGGATCAATATCTGACAATGACTTTTTATGTTCAAAAATTTCTTTGAACATAAAATAAGTAAATATTCTCTTTTCATCAAAGTCTGAATGTTTACCTGTGTTTAGGTAAGCGCTAAATAATTTATTGATTGAAGTTGCTTCTTCAAGCGCAATTTTTTGTCTATAACAGATCTCTTTTGGAATATATTTTCTTGTATGTGCTAATTCACGCAAAATATATTTGACCTGCTTATTAAAAATTTTCAAACTAGGGTCAAGAGATAACACGAATGCAATTACTTTGCTGCTACAAAATGAATTATTGACATCAATATGATGTTTTTGTGCTACAAAAGGAACATATTCGCCACGCCATTGTACTTTCATGAAGTGACTTTGAATATTTTTCTGTAATAAATAAGGACTATCATCCACTGATGATCGCCCCGTGAATAACATATCTGCACCGAATCCCGTGAAAAGTGTTGAAGTGTACGGTGAAATTCCTTGAAGAAAAATCCAAAAAGCAAGATGAACCTCAACACAAATTGCACTTATGACTTCATTATAAAAAATGGTTTGCAGAATGGCATTCGATAATTCCTTAGTATCAAACATAATTTCATGGTGAGTTGTGCCCAAAAAGTCACTGACTAATTTTGACGAAGAGAATTCATTCCCACCATCTGTTCCCATAGAAAATGTGTGAACATCATGGGCATGTTGTTTAGCAATCGCGGCGATTAAGCTCGAGTCTAACCCTCCAGAAAGTGCAACACCAATAGGTCTGGTATTAGTTGTTTCATGTATAGCTTGGTGTAACAATTTATCTAGAGTTTCAATAGCGATGTTTTTATGAATATTTTTATCTACTGCGAATGAATACTCCAAATAATAAGAGGAGCTGAATGTATATCCATTATTGTTCACATCAATGATACATTCGCATCCAGGAGGAATTTTGGAAATTTTTTTAAAATAACCAAACGATGAGGCACTATCTTTATTTGGACGAATATCATGGAGCTCTTTGAGTGAAAAATCGATCGTATCGACTGTTAAAATTGATTTAATTTCATTAGTAATCCAAAACTGGCCAGCTTTATCGATTAAAAAATGTAAAGGTAACATTCCAAAATGATCTGTATAAATTCTTAATGCATGATTATCTCTAATAAAAATTGAGAACTCACCATCTAGCAAAGTAAAGCCAGCTTTTCCAAATAGGCTATATAGATCAAGCAAAAACTGTGCTGGAGTACTCGTCAGAGCATTATCGATAGAACTTAATAACCCATATCTCAGCGTTGATAAATTTGTAATTCGGCCAATAAGCAGCAGTAAAAAGGTCTCATTTTTTGCTAAATAGTTATCAGTATGATCGAGTTCATTATGTCTAATATATGCATATTCATCACCAAAAGTAATTTTTTTGGAGATGCATTTATCATAAAATATTTTTATAGATTGTGTTAAAGAGTCCGCGTCCTGCGCAGAAGTTAAAACTATAGATTGCAGCATATGTTTTCTATCCCCAGTATTTTATGATGAACAATCCACTTTCAGGTTGTATTCGTTTCTTAGTTTGGATCGTTTTATTTTACCTACAGCGGTTAATGGCAACGATTTGCGCAAAATAACATCATATAAAATAATTTCCGCATTAAAATTTTCTTTTAAGTGCCTTTCTATATCTTTTTTAATATAGTCATAAGTGGGATACCTTCTCTCCAAAACGATATAAAGAATTAATAACGCTCTTTTTTCATGGCAATGTATTTGAATTGCAGCGCTTTCTGAAATGTAAGAAATCTGATTAATGTAAGATTCAACCGATATAGGATGAAAAAGATGACCTGCTATATTTAACGTATCGCCTGCTCTCCCTATTAACTTGAAAAAACCTTTGGGCATGATCTCAATCACATCGCCAACACGTCTTAATGGGTTACCACTTGAATCTATAGGGCTATTTTTGAAATAGATATCGTGATGGTTATCATTCAACAGGGAGCGGGAAAGAGAGAAATGCCCCGAATTCATAAATACTTCTCCTATTGTTGGCGATAGCTTCTCCTCTGCAATCAAAACAAAATTTCTTCCAGGTGTTTTTGCGTTAAAAAAACCTAATGCTACAGGTAAAATATCAAATGATGATAAATAGCTTTTACCTAATTCAGTACCCCCACATATTTCTAACAGTGGCCTGTAACAACATCTTCGTAAGAGGTCAAATTGATCATCATAATCAGCAGACTCTCCGGTTGAGTAAATTAATTTAATTTTTTGCAAATCCTCATGATGCAGTGAGTTATTTTTTCGCCAATAATGTTGAATTCTAGGATAAGTTCCCAGTCGAGTTATACCTGATTGTTTTATAAAATTTGAAAACCCTGGATCTTTGGGACCTAAGTAATATAGGGCTAATGTGCTATGATTGAAAAAAATACCAAAAAGAGTTATCGAGCCGACAATTGCCCCTAGACTGGTTGGCCAGTATGTGATCTCATCGGGCGGAATATTGTGGCCTGTTTGCGCTAAAATCATCTCATGTGTAATAGGTATAGCTTTGGGACGGCTAGTCGTCCCTGAGCTAAAGCAAATATAAACGGTTTCTTGGATATCGTAAGAATATGTGGGAGATTCTAGATTAGCACAATCTGATAAAAACTGGTTCCAATCAAGTAAGTGTTCTGTATGATGACAACTTTTTTTTGAAAGCAAGATGAGTTTGTTTGAATCAACAAAGTTTAATTTTTCCATAGGAGACTCTTCGTTCAGTTCAGTGTGGTAGTCATCCGTAAAAATAAGTTTTGATGGTACGGTATTTAGTTGATATTCAATTTCTCTTTTTTGCAAAAAACCCATTACACAATTGATAATACAACCTATTTTGATCGCAGCGAAAAATACAGCAATGGACTCCACCGTATAATGAGCACAAATAGCAATAGTATCTCTGGATCGAATACCGTGATTTATTAAACTTATTGCAACATTATCAATAAGCTTTTTTAGCGAGCCATAATCCACTATTTCTATCGTATTACCATCTTTTGAATAAACCAGTGCATGGTTGTTAGCAAGATATTCTGAATCGAAATAAGTGTTATAACAATTTAGTTTTCCATCTTGCAGCCATATTGCTCCCTTTTTCTCATCATAATTAAAAATTTCTCTGTATGGCTTATCAAAAACAACCTTTTTATTTTCAATATTTTGCCTGATATACTCAGCTTCATTATCGATAGTCCATTGATGATAATCATTAAAATTTTTAAAACCTTTAGACAGCAGCATATTTTGGAATCTAGAGGTTTTTAAATACTCTTGCGTGGGAATCCATATCGGCTTAGGTCCTTTGACACTTTCTTGCCAATTGGCATAAACGAAGTTGAAAATTGCCTGATGTCTTGTGAGTGGCCATTCTGGGTTTAAATAATGTTGTGCTAGGTATAGCCACATTTCTTCCGTTGGTAAATTAAGATTTAAATAATTCTGGAGCTGCTCTAGTTCAGTGTGAGAAAATAAATTTTTTAATTTATTCCAACGATTGTTTGTATTCATAATTTGATTAAGAGCTACAGCTATTTCTGTAATAGATTGTTCTTTAAATAAATCATCATGCTTTTCTTGAATAGTGTATTTTTCTATTTTCTTAATTAAGTGGGCCCACCCATTCCATTCGTCCGCGCTTAGCGGGTATTTATCTACCTCGGGAATATCGGATTTAATCAAATAAACAGTTTCATTTAAGTAATTAGGAGTGTGTCTAAAAAGCATTTTAATATTACGGCAAACTTCGTGTTTAAATACAGACCCCTCAGGTAAATCCAAATTAATTTGTTGTTGCTGGCGCAGCCAGTTCATTTCTATTTCAACTTCATTTTGCAGCAACGCATCAGAAATCTGATTAGCATATAGTTTTTGAATATTGAAACTATCTATAAGAATAATTTTATCTACCATCAATCCTCTATTCTTTAATTGAAATGCCATTTCAAGCGCTACAACACCTCCAAATGACCAACCAGCGAGATGAAAGCTATCTTTTTTTTGAACAGAAAATATAATCTCTACGTAATTTTTTGCCATTTCAACTATAGATTCAAATCCATCTTCTTGACTAAAAAACGGATTGCTAATAGCGTATACATTGTAGCTTGTAATATAATTTTTTAATTTTAAGTATTGAAATGATAACCCTGTTATGGGATGAATAATAAACAAATTAGGTGCATCTGGAGCCGTAAAAGATATAGTCAGCATAGATGGTTTATCTTTTCTTTCTACTGGCACATCGGTATTTATATATTCGCTGAGTGCATAAATTGATGGATTATGAGCGATTTCTAAGACTGTAATATTTACTTTTGAAACATTATTAATTGTAATTGCAATTTTTGCCAAATCTAAGGAACTAGCGCCTAAATCGAAAAAATTATCATGAAGTTGGATGTCGTTCGTATTCAAAATTTTTGTGACCGCATTCAAAATAAATAGTTGGTAGGAATTATAGGGTTGATTTGGTCTAACTATTAGATCTGATTTTTGGGACATTAATTTTTTAGTCAGTGCCGCTTTATTAATTTTTCCATTTGGCAAGAGTGGGAATTTTTTTAGTGTAATCCACTGATTTGGAAGCATGTAATCTGGAAATTTGCTTTTTATTTTGTTTAAAAAGTCGGGATAATTCGTCAGATTAACTGTTATAAATGCTGTAAGATGATAGACAAGACCGTTTTCAAATTCTGGAATAACCACGCATTGATGTATATTAAGTTCGCCCAGAATATATCGCTCAATTTCATTGAGGTTAACTTTGTTTCCACGAACTTTTATCTGATCGTCCTTTCGGCCTAAATATTGCAAATAACCATCAGGATTGTATCTGCCTCTATCACCCATTCTAAAAGCGCGTCTTTTATTATTATCAATATTGATGGTTACAAATTTTTCACTATTTTCGTTATACAGATAGCCTTCAGCAAGACCAATTCCACTCACAACAATCTCGCCTTCGGTACCGTTTTTAACAAGGCACATATTGTCATCTAGTATATAAATATCATTATTAATGATAGGCAGACCAATTGGAACATACTCATTAAGTTCGGATAGATTTACCTCATAAAATGATATATCTGCTGTAACTTCAGTAGATCCATATAGATTAACTAATACACAATCAGGCATGATATTTTTAAATTGTAACGCCAACTCTAATGAGAGTGCCTCACCACTGACAACCCAAAAATAGAGATCTGGAATTTTTATATTAAGTTCTTCGCATAACAACATAACAGATAATAATGAAGGAACTAGTAAAATTCTGGTAACTTTCTGTTCTGATAAAAAGTCAATAAATTGATTAACGTCCTTTTCTAGTTGATTAGGTGCTATAACTAAGCTTACACCGCGAAGTATTGGTGAGAAAATTTCCGCAATCGAGTCCACAAAACAAATGGGTGTCTTCACCACACATCTTTCTTCAGAATGGTATGGATATTTTTCCCACATCCATTGGAGTCTATTGATAATAGCATCGTGTCTCAATAACACTCCTTTAGGTTGTCCGGTAGAGCCTGACGTATAAATAATGCAAGCAATACTACTTTCAAAATTAGCCGCGAATTTTTGACCACGCAATGTAGCCGTATTTAGAGCTATTTTTATTTGATTCGTGCTGTCTAAAAGAGCGGACATTTTTTTTTGAGTATACAAAATGTATGAACATCTTGCGTTTTCTACCATATACGTGAGTCGTTCTTCGGGATAATGAATATCTAAAGGTAAATAATAAGCACCAATTTTCATAATAGATAAAATAGCGACAATAAGTTCCGGGCAACGCTCAGTATAAACTCCAACAATGTCACCTGATAAAACACCCTCATTTGTAAGGTAATAAGAAAAAGAATTTACATAAATGGATAATGTTTCATAGTTGATAGCATGAGATTTAGTAATAATGGCTAACTGTTTGGGTGTGCGTTGTGCTTGCAGTTCAAACAGTTGATATAAGGTTAACGTTGTTGGCCTATCCATTGAAGGCAGCTCCTTTGCCAAGTTCGTTTTTTATTCGGTGTTAAAACTGAAGGGAGAATACCTTGTTTGAATTGATTAATCAAAATATAATGCCCGCGACTATTTTAATAAAATTAGGAATCTAAAAATGATAAGGACTTTTTTAATATCAAAATTGCATCAAGTGAGAGTTACTCACGCAGATTTAGAGTATGAAGGTTCGTTTGGAATCGATAGTGAGATTTTGGAAGCAGCAGGGATTCTAGAGAATGAAATGGTTCATGTCTATAATATAGACAAAGGAACAAGATTTTCTACATACGCGATTCCGGAGCCAGCAAAAAGTAGAAGGATGCAAGCTAACGGAGCTTGTGCTCATCTTGTGTCTCCAGGAGATCGAGTGATTATTTGTGTGTATGCTGATCTAAATGAAGAAGAATGGAAAGCTCACCAGCCAACCGTTCTTTTTATGGATGAAAAAAATAATTTTCGATATAAGCAGCCATACGAAAACGCTCATTCTGAAACCTGTTTTTTGCACACAGCAGAAGTCTGAAATTTATACGCAATGATTTTTCTATAAAAAATTAATAAATTCATTGCGGATACAAAATAACCTAACATAAAGCCAACTCTTAGTCCAACTGGTCCATAGCCCATGGTAAACCCAAAAAAATAACTTAACGGAAGCCCCACAAGCCATAAGCCTAATATATCAATTATCATAGGTGTTCTGGTATTACCTAATCCTCTTAAGCTACCTGTAAGAATGTTTCGCAAACCATCCATAAATAAAATTGGAATACTAGCTATCAGCATCGACTTGGTTAATTGAATTAGTTGGGTATTATCAGCATCTGTAACATTAATAAAAATGCTCATCAGCTGTACCGGTATTAACAAGTAAAACAATGACCAAAGAGTAATAATTAGTAAGAGAAAATAATATGCCGTGTTTGTGTACGATTGAACTGATAATTCTTTTTTATGCCCAACGTACTCGCTAATAGAATTGGAAAGCCCTTGAGAAACGCTGAGAGACCCTATTAATAAAAAAATGGAATATTGTGATGTAATTTGAGTACTGACCAAAGCATCTTTGCCAAAATGCCCCATAAGAAACAAGAAAAAGAGTACAGCGCCTAATTCTCCAGAAAATTGAAAACCGATATATACACCACTGTTAAGGAGTTGCCTTATTCTTGACCAACATCCCAACTTAAGAGTTTTTAGATATAAAAAAATACCTATATCACTCGCCCTAAGCAAGAAAAATGTGACGGGCAAAATAAGAAGATTAGTCAACAAAAGTGCTAAAGACGCACCTGCTATGCCTTGTTTTTTTTCTAAGATCAATAGATAGCTTAAACCAATCATAAGAGGTAATCTGATCCAACATTGAGCTCTATTAAGCGCAGGTTTTCCTAAGCCAATGCATATTTGTGAAATCAGTGAATTGAGTAGGAAAGGAGTAATAGAAAGCGCAGCATAATGAAAGTATTGGGTCGTACATAGCGCCAGATCAAAAGGCTGGCCTAATAAGATTAGAATATGCATACCATTCCAGAGCAAAACTGTCCCGAATGCACTTAGCATCAGTGTCAACAAAAAACCATTGAAAATAACATGTTTGACTAATTTTATGGGTTTTCTGAGGCCAGACTTACCAAGCGTCAGACTAACTGTACTGAGAGTTGCTGTCATAAAAACGCTTATAAAAACAAAGTAAGTATTTGCAACAGCAAATGCAGCAATCTGTTTTTTTCCTAGGCATGAGATAAAATAAGCACTAGAAAAGTACGAAAAAATGCTCACAAGGTGTATTAGATAAATAGGGGCAGTATATTTAAGAATATGTTGAAGGACGTGAAATTTAATCAGATTTTTTTCTATATGATTTTCCATTCTTGATGGCTCTAACCTTGTATGAGTAAATTAACAGGGGTTTTAATTCGAATGTAGATTGTCAGAAATTTTTCAGTAACTATACAACCTTATCACGCTTTCAAATCTGATAATTTTTAGATATCCAAAGTTTTCGTAAAAGGGCACATGGTTTATTCAACATAGAAAACACTGGACTGTTCATTAGCTAATGCAATACGGTAAATGCTATGCGCAACCATAATATCTTCTATTGCCATGCCTAAGGGATTGAAAAAAATCAGACCGCTATTAATCGGAATTTTTCCAAAAATTATTTGACCTATTTCAAGTGTCTGCTCTTTTTTAAGAAGTCCTTCATTAACAACATCAGTAAAACTCGATTTAGCATGAAAGCACTCATCCCAGTCATCAACAATAACATGAGATGCTTTTGTAAAAACATCTTTATGAAAATCCATAACCGATTGATTTATAATTAATTTGCTTTTAATAACATCGTTAAATGTTATGTAAGGTCGAGTTGCAGAAGTCGTAGTTATTACAACGTCAGCTGCAGAGATTGCCTCTTGATAACTATTACATTTTACGATCTGTTCAGATAATAAATCATCAAATAATGCATTTTGACTAAAACAATATATTTTTGTAATTCCCGGGTAGAGTTTTGGTAACATTTTAGCATGTAAACGGCCTAGCTTACCCATCCCCAAACATGCAACAGTTTTGACCTGCGGATATAAAGTATCAATACCTATAAGAGTCATAGCAAACGTGCGTTGCGTACTAATCTGAGAGGCATCCAAAATAGCCATTGGGGCATTAGTTTTGGGGTCGTTTAAAATGATTAACGCATTTGCTCTCTCCATCCCGAGAGAGTAATTATCAGGATGACTCCCAATCCACTTTATTCCAGCAATGCCAGGATTACCGTCGACATAAACTGGCATGGATATAATTCGATCAATAATACTAACTTGTTGATTTCGTCTAATATATTGCTTAGGTGGTTGTTTTATTTTTTTGGCATAGTGCATTTGTAATGCATTCATCACTTCGCTTTTTACTAAATTCGGATGCTTATCTAAAATAGCAGCAATTTTTTTAGCATCAATCAATTCAATGTGTCTCATCTAAAGACTCCCATTGACTCATATCATGAAACACTAGATCTAGAGATCTAATCAACCCCCAAATTTCTCTATAAGGCGGCCATTCGGAATGACCTGTTTGAATATCCTTTTGTTTTTCATAAAATGCTACTCGCCAATCATACTGACCTGGTTTACGATGATGCATTTCATGAGAAGGAAGAGGGCCAGGAAGAATCGTCAATCTGACAATTAAATGCCCAATCATTTTAATTATCCAGATAATCCATCTATAAGTTTTTATAGCCAAAGATTTTGTTTGTAATGGCAATTCTGCACCACTTAATATTGACCAGCATTTTACGGTGAGCGCTTCTCGCTTATTTTTAATTAAGACAACATTTTGCTCAGGAGGCATAGGGTGCTCGCTAATGGTTTCAATTAACGAACTAGCGGTTGATAATACAAATAAAGGGAAGAAAAACGCAACAATTAATTTATACAATGGAACCGACGATACCCAACAGACGTAACTTAAACCAAGAAGATAAACAATAGCTAAAAACCTTCTTGTAAAATTTTTTGCCGTAACATTGGCTTTTATTCTATCGTAAGTGCTTTTCAAATAGAAATAAGGGGATAATAAAGTTTTAGCTAAATTTATCCATAATTTCTTTTTACTCATACCCAGCTTCAAGCCCCATTCTGCTAGATAATGAATATGTGGATCTTTTCTTGAGCACAATATTTCATTATTATGATGTAATGAAACATGGTCATATTGATAGGCTTTAGCTGTCCTTACTACTAAAAGAATAGTTACCAACTCACCTAAAATTTTGTTAATATTTTTATTAGATGAAAATCTATTGTGAACACATTCATGTCTGATAGTCAGTACCATGTTCCTTGTTCCTGCTACGACAAAAATCCAAAATATCGGGATTAAAAACCAATTAACAGATAGCTGATCTGTAATTACGTATATATTCCCCAAAATACCCAGAATAAATAAAGAGAGCGGTGTAAAAAAATGAATCCAAATACTAGAGACAAATAATGGTCTTTGATTATTAAGGGCCTTGCCCGTTAACCAAGTAAAGAAATTTTGAGTCCAACTTGGAAATGTTAAATATGAATCGCGAATTGTGCTGCCATTGTCCATAACTACAGTTCCCTTTTATCGTTGAAGCCTATTTTATATTTAATTCCAATATTTAGAGTGATTCGATAAAAAAATATTTTTTTCTGATACGGATGTTAAAAAAGCATCGTACTCTGCTGTTTTACCCTGTAAAAATTTATAAATAACTTCTCTAACTTTAGGATAGGCAAAGCCCGCAATAAGAGCTTCTATCTCAAGAGGTTTTAAATCAGGATGCCATATGTCAAATATTAAAATAATTCGACGGCCAGAGCCTCTGTTCCATACTTCATGCTCGAATGAGTCCTCAAATAATAAAATTTTTCCTCTTTCCCAAAATGTATTGATTGTCCCAACTCGCATTTCACAACCCTCTGGAACGATCACCCCTAACATACAGCGTAATCTAAAATTATCTAGACTGTAGTGTTCAGGTATATGAGCACCTGGATTCAGTGCGGAAAAAACAGCATTGCCCCATGAGTACAAGAGACACCTATTAGGAATTTCACTTACAATTTTCACGGTGTTCGGAAAGAACTTTACGTTGATATTTTCATCAACAGAGGGCAATGGATATATTCCCCAGGCACCAGGTTTGAGATTCTTTAAGTGGAAATTGAGAAAATGAGATTCATTGGATTCCAATGACAAAGCTTCCTGTTCTATTTTTGAGAATTCTTTTTCTAATATTTTAAGATACGGAAAATCATTTATACGATGGACAAATTTGTTTTCTAATCCAGGAAATAAAGGCAAGAGCCTTGGAGCCGGTAAGTTCTTGTTGTTCTCATTATAGTCAAGATTTTTATCAGTATATTTTTCCAGGGATTGTAAGAATAGTTTCATTCGACCAAAATCAGCATCCGATTTTGACATAACTTTGTCAAAATACCCATCGTGTTTCATTATGTGCATAATATCCGCACGACATTGTCTGCTTTTGTTTCGCATAATGAATGCTTTTCCTTAGGCTTATAGTAAATCCAATTTATTTATTTTCACATTTAATGGTTGATAATTTTAACATTGTCAAAGAAAATACCCTAGTCGTTTTTATCTGATTTTGTTTAATCTTTTTGTTCAAATAAACATCTCGTTGTTTGGGGATATTTATTTTACAAGTAAAACTGATGAGGAGTTAATTATTCAAATGGAGCAAACTATTTATTTTGATAAAACAAAATTAGATGGGTTTTTAGAAAAAATTGATCTTGCAAAACAAGCCAATCCAATCATATTTTCTGAATATTTAAAAAAGTTCTTCCTCGATGAATACTCGGATTTTGTAAGAGAGATTAAAGACGTCGCGCAAGCGAACCCTCCTATAATTCATATCAAACATACTAAAAAAATCTCGTTTGACACAGCATCAGCTTACGTTGGATATATCCAAGAACCAGAGCAAATAAAAGCTCTCATTTGTCATATGTACGCGACTATAGGTGTTATGAATACTTTCCCGATTTTATACAAAGAGGAAACAAAACATCTGATAAGAGCAGTTGTACCTCGTCCTGACTCACAATTTGAATATAGCTCCCAATCTCCATTTGTAGATTTGGCCTGGCATGTTGACGCAGCTTATAGGCCAATAATGAGAAAAGAACAATTATCGCCAATGCCAGATTACTTGGTTTTTGGTATTGTTCACCCTGGTAAAGACAATATACCTATTACCTATGCAATTCTAGAGGATGTTTTAAATCAACTCGATGAGGATGAAATTTTAGTTGGGTTAAGCCCTGAGTTTTCAGTCACTAATCCTTATTCACTGAAAGAAACAACAGTGAGCCAAAATATCCCATTGTTATACAAAAATAACGATGGCCGATTTTATAGCAGGATTACCCTGCGAGGTGTGGCGGGTCAAACTCCAAAGTCCGTTGATTTTTGCAAGAAAATCAGTCACATATTAGGGCAAGATCAGATGGAAAAAACTGTATTTGTGGAATCTGGGGATATAGTTATATTAAACAATAAAATAACTATGCATAAACGTAAAAAGTTTAGTCCCTCGTGGGATGGCAAAGATCGATATTTTCTTCGTATGTATTCAGTTAAAGACATAAATCAAGGCATATTACCAGATACTTCAAAACCATGGGAGTGGTATTAGTTGACTATCTATAAATTTGTGCATACATCAATTGAACAATATATTGAGTGCAAACGATCCTGATTACCTAGGGATGATGCAATTAATTCCAGAGTCGTATAGTCCTGCTCAGAACATCTAATTATGCGATTAGATTTTGATCTCGATCCAAGCAATTAATTTCTTATGTAGCATGGGTTTTTTATATGTTTTTAGGTGGTATTTACAACAATTAATCGGGAGATAATTTTTTTGATTTAGGTCTTTACGGTTAAATTATTGTCAAAAATGGGTGGTGTAATTCGCATTTGGGTGAGTAGACCAGCGGAACTTCCCCGCCAGCCCCTCTCAGAACCGTACGTGAACCTCTCGGTTCATACGGCTCCCATCAAGCAAAGCTTCTTCCTACCCCAACTT
>JACCDN010346899.1_pt1 | contig 12931 bp, 10 predicted proteins | sample 7441691 | NCBI WGS metagenome assembly JACCDN01 (sample SAMN15323439, study PRJNA562643) | freshwater metagenome | isolation source: river surface water | place: USA:Blue River Watershed | collected 2017-08-16 | reverse complement strand
GTAGGGCGGGCTCTCCGCGCCCGCCGGGGTGGTAGCGGTTGGCGGTTAGCGGTTGGGGGATTTTCGGGTCTCAGGCCCGGGACCTGCACCTGAACCTGAAAACCCGCACCAGAGACCCGATGGCTGAGACCTGGGACCCGAAAATGGCTTCTCCCGCCACCCGAAACGCGCCCTATATTCGATACTCCGGCTCTGCCTCCCTTGCCAACTGGTCAACCGGTCAACTAACGGTCCTCCCTCTGGGCCTCCGAGCCTCTGGTCCACTGATCAACCAGTGTGCGGGCGGCTCCGGCCGCCGTGAATCGTCTCTCCTTGCCCTCCCGCCCCCAGCCGCAACAAGGTTGGGCTGACTTCATGAAGCGCCTTTTCGTTGAGAAGAAACCCGATTTCCGGTCCGAAGCCGACCATCTCCTGCACGACCTGCGGGATTCGCTCCGCCTCCCGGGCCTGAAGAGCCTCCGCATCCTCCAGCGTTACGACGTCGAGGGAGCCTCCGAGGCCGCCATCCGCCAGGCGATCCCGACGGTCTTTGCCGAGCCCCCTGTCGACGACGTCTTCGAGGAGTGCTTCCCGCTCGCCGCCCATGAGACGGCCTTCGCGGTCGAGTTCCTTCCCGGCCAGTTCGACCAGCGCGCCGACTCCGCCGCCCAGTGCCTCCAGATCGTCTCCGGCGGCGACCGCCCGGTCGTGGCCGCGGCCCGCACGTTCGTCGTCAGCGGCGCCTCGCCCGAGGAGCTGAAGCGCATCAAGGCCTACCTGATCAATCCGGTTGATTCCCGCGAAGCCGACCTCGCCAAGCCTGCCTCGCTCCGTCGCGCCGCGCCCACGCCGGCCGCCGTCGCTTCGCTCACGGGCTTCCTCACCAAGGACGTCGCCGCGCTCGCCGCGCTCCGCAAGGAACTCGGCCTCGCGATGTCCGACGCCGACCTGCAGTTCTGCCAGGCCCACTTCCGCGACCAGGTCCGCCGCGAGCCGACGATCACCGAGATCAAGCTGCTCGACACGTATTGGTCCGACCACTGCCGCCACACGACCTTCCTCGCCGAACTGAAGTCGGTCGAGTTCGCGGATTCGCCTTTGCTGGCGCCCTTCAAAGCCTCGTGGGAACGCTACCAGCAGGTGCGCCTCGGCCTCAACCGCCAGGGCAAGCCGGTCTGCCTGATGGACATCGCGACCATCGCCGGCCGCGAACTCAAGCGCACGGGCAAGCTCGACGACATGGAAGACTCCGAGGAGGTGAACGCCGCCTCGATCGTCGTCCCGGTCGAGATCGACGGACGCGTCCAGGAGTGGCTGGTGATGTTCAAGAACGAGACGCACAACCACCCGACGGAGATCGAGCCCTTCGGCGGCGCGGCCACCTGTCTCGGCGGCGCGATCCGCGACCCTCTGTCCGGCCGCTCCTACGTGTATCAGGCGATGCGCGTGACCGGCGCGGGCAATCCGCTCACGCCTTACGAGCAGACGCTCCCGGGCAAGCTCCCGCAGCGCAAGATCACCACCGGCGCCGCCGCCGGCTACTCCTCTTACGGCAACCAGATCGGCCTCGCGACCGGCCTGGTCTCCGAACACTACCACCCGGGCTACGTGGCCAAGCGCATGGAGATCGGCGCGGTCGTCGCCGCGGGTCCCCGTGACTGCGTGCGCCGCGAGGCTCCCGCTCCGGGCGACGTCATCGTGCTCGTCGGCGGCCGCACCGGCCGCGACGGCGTGGGCGGCGCGACGGGTTCCTCCAAGGAACACACCGAGACCGCCCTCCAGAATTCCGCCGAGGTCCAGAAGGGCGACGCCCCGACCGAGCGCAAGCTGCAGCGTCTCTTCCGCGATCCGGCCGTCAGCCGCCTGATCAAGCGTTGCAATGACTTCGGCGCCGGCGGCGTGTCCGTCGCCATCGGCGAGCTCGCCCCTTCGCTCCACGTCCACCTCGACCGCGTGCCGCTCAAGTATGACGGCCTCGACGGTTCCGAGATTGCCCTCTCTGAATCGCAGGAGCGCATGGCCGTCGTCCTCGAGCCCAAGGACGTCGCCGCCTTCCTCGCCGCCTCCCGCCGCGAGAACCTCGAAGCCGTGCAGGTCGCCGACGTCACCGACTCCGGCCGCCTGATCATGGAATGGCGCGGCCAGCGCGTCGTCGACATCGCCCGCGACTTCCTCGACACCAACGGCGTCACGCAGTCCGCGTCCGCCAAGGTGCTCGCGCCCGACGCTTCCAAGAATCCTTTCCAGGCCGGCTCCGCGCCGACCGTCGACGACCTCCGCAAGGCGGTCTCCGATCTTCCGAACGCCGCCCAGCGCGGCCTTGTCGAGCGCTTCGACGCCTCGATCGGCGCCAACACGGTGCTCCATCCTTTCGGCGGCGCGACGCAGTCGACCCCGCAGGAAGCCATGGCCGCCAAGCTGCCGGTCCTCGGCGGTGAGACCGACGTCTGCACGATCATGGCCTACGGCTTCAACCCCGTCGTCGCCCAGTGGTCGCCCGGCCACGGCGCGGTCTGCGCGGTGGTGGAATCGCTCGCCCGCCTGACCGCCGCCGGCGGCAACCCGGCCCGCGCGCGCCTGACGCTCCAGGAATATTTCGAAAAGCTCGGTCAGGATTCCTCCCGCTGGGGCAAGCCGCTCGTCGCGCTCCTCGGCGCACTCGATGCGCAGCTCGAGTTCGGCACGGCCGCCATCGGCGGCAAGGACAGCATGTCGGGTTCGTTCAAGGACCTCGACGTCCCGCCCACGCTCGTCTCGTTCGCCATCGTCCCGGGCAAGGCCAGCCAGGTCGTCTCCGCCGAGTTCAAGCAGGCCGGCTCCACGGTCGTGGTCGTCGACGTGCCCCGCACGTCCGCGCTCCTGCCTGACCTCAAGCTCGCCCGCGAACGCCTTTCTGCCATCCACGCCCTCGTCGTCGCCGGCAAGGTCCGCGCCGCCGTCGCGGTCCGTCAGGGCGGCATCGGCCACGCGCTCGTGCGCATGTCCTTCGGCAACCGCCTCGGCGTGACGCTCGCCGCCGCGCCCGCCGCCGACTTCCTTATCCCTGCTTACGGTTCCGTCGTGCTCGAAGTCGCTTCGGCCGCCGAACTCGGCGCCCTCCCGCACCGCGTGCTCGGCCAGACCAACGCCGAAGCCAAGATCGCCTGGCCCGGCGCGTCCGTCGCCGTCGCCGAGCTCCTCGCCGCGCATGAAGGCGTGCTCGAATCCGTCTTCCCGACCAAGGCCGGCGAGCCGCAGGGCACGCCCGCCCCGATCAGCTTCACCGTCCGCTCCGGCCTCAAGCCCAAGGCCCGCGTCGCCAAGCCGCGTGTGATCATCCCGGTCTTCCCCGGCAGCAACTGCGAATACGACACCGCCCGCGCGTTCCGTCTCGCCGGCGCCGAGCCCGAGATCCTCGTCCTGCGCAACCTCGACGCCGCCGGCCTCGGCGAGTCGCTCAAGGCCCTGGCCGACGCCATCTCCCGTTCGCAGATCCTCATGATCCCCGGCGGCTTCTCCGCCGGTGACGAACCGGACGGCTCCGGCAAGTTCATCGCCGCCGTCATCAAGGCACCCATCGTGCGTGACGCCGTCATGGAGCTGCTCAAGTCGCGCGACGGCCTCGCCCTCGGCATCTGCAACGGCTTCCAGGCGCTCATCAAGACCGGGCTCGTCCCGTATGGCGAGATCCGCGACGTCGACGCCTCGGCCCCGACCCTCTTCCACAACCGCATCGCCCGCCACATCTCGCGCTACGCCCATACCCGCGTCGCCTCGGTCAAGTCGCCGTGGCTCGCGCGCATGGAAGTCGGCCAGGTGCACACCATCCCGCTCTCGCACGGCGAAGGCCGCTTCACCGCGCCTGCGTCCGTCATCGCCGACCTCGTGAAGAACGGCCAGGTCGCCTTCCAGTATTGCGACGCCGCCGGCGCGCCCTCGAACCGCATCGAGTTCAATCCCAACGGATCGCTCGAAGCCGTCGAAGGCATCACCAGCCCGTGCGGCCGCGTCCTCGGCAAGATGGGCCACTCCGAGCGCACCGGCGCGCACGTCGCCAAGAACATCCCCGGCGACAAGCACCAGCCCCTCTTCCAAGGCGGCGTGGATTACTTTGCTTAAGCGACCTTCGGCCGCTTAAGCAAAGAGGGGGCACGCTGGCACGGTGACGCGTGGGCAAGGGGATGTGCATCTCCCCGTGTCGACTTGCCCCCATGCCAGCTTGCCCCCTCGAAGGCTTCGCCTTCGCCAGCACCACGTGCTGTCCTTTTCCTTTGGTAGCGTCAGGACCGCGTCACGACATAGCCAGCCTTGGGTAGGGTTGAGCGCCCTCGCTCAACCGCCGCCGCGCCTTCATAGGTATTCCCTCTCAGCCAACGGGGTCAGGCCGCACCCTGAATCAAGCGTAACTATATTCGCATCTTTTCCGCGTATTTAGTTACAACCTCCCAAAGGTACGGCCTGACCCCGTGTTCGGCCGCCGGTGTGCGCGGAAGAAATCAACCGTTCGCGCCGTCAGATTCGTCCGCCTGCTCTGGAAATCCAACCTTCCTGCCTCTCTCGTGCATGGTGCCCATATTATAGAGTTACTTCCTCCTTATCATTAGGGGTTTGCGTAAATGAAAAAACGCACCGCCACCCCCTGTGACATGTGACAGCTGTGGAGTTCAATGCGTGAAAATGGGAAGGTTGGTCTTAGACGAGCGATGCACATTACATGCACCCTGATTACCCGAGTAGGGCGGACCTTGCCCGCTTACCTCGACGTCACTGAGAGCGTTAACTCGTCAGCGACCAACTCCAACGACCATAGAGCGAAACCACACTGGGGCAACCTGTTATTCTTCAATAAACCTAGTCGTCGACCATGTCTGTCGGAGTCCGTGGCAGGTGCGGCACGATGTACTGCACGTACAGGTCGAACAGATCCCGGGTCGGGATCTCGTCATCCACCAGCATGCCGGCGCCGCCCAGGAGCTTCATGGCCTCAAGGCGGGCCGTTGTCGTGAGAGGCAGGTCGCCGTATAGGCTTAGCTCTAGGGTGCGCCCTATACCCAGTCGGCGGACCTCCTCTGCGTGCTGCGGGTTCCGTATGTAGTGGTTGCCTAGGAATGGATCCCGGGGTGAGGTAGGGTCGTGGCTCATGTTAAGCTTGCTTGGGAGGTTCCTTGGCCGCGACGGCCGAGACGAGTTCGGTCAGGCGATCGTAGGCCTCCATTATTTCGAGGAACTCAGCTGATCCGTGAGGTACTTTTTCACGAGGCCGACCAGACATACCAATTCTTTTGGTGACTTCCTCGACATTATCTCGGCTTCTCCAATTGGGTTGTATGATTCGTTCTCCGTAAATCCCTCGGGCAAGTTTGTGGCTGTCGTCAACCGTAGGGCCACCATACGAATAATAGTGCCAAACTGAATACCAATTCGTGCCATCAATCGTGAAGTTAGTCTCAGGAGAATCGCAGTCGCCTCCGCCGTGGACGTGGTCCAACTCATCGCACCAGTCGTCTTCCGCACCACCATAGACCGCCCCCAGAGCGCAATAGGCTTTGCCAATTATTTGGCCATCAACGGCTAAGTCTGTAACGTACATATTTTGCCAGAAACTCCACATCCAATTGGTCGTGGAGTCGCCATAGAGCAACCCGCATGAGTGGTCCTGGAAGTTAACAAGAGTGAATTTATGGTTATTCTTCATAAAGATAGTAGTGTGTAGCCGAATTAATTGCGGTAAATGAGAATGCGGGAGGGCCTGACCCCATGATCGGCCTTCCTCGGCGTGTTGCGGGTTACGGACGTAGTGGTTACCCAGGAACGGATCCCTGGGCGGGGTGGGTTCGTGGCTCATGTTAGGGCTGCTTGGGAGGTTCCTTGGCTGAGGCGGCCTCGACCAGCGCCGTCAATCGCTCGTAGGCCTTCATGACCTCAGCGTACTCGGGGGAATCCTCAGGCACCTCTTCGCGCGATCGGCCGTTCATGCCTGTCCGCTTGGTGACCCCATCCGAACAGGTCTTGGGGTTCACCCAGATCGAATACCAAGTTGCACCATCTAGTGAGAAGTTTGCCTCGGGCTCCTCCGGCCATGAACCGTGATCAGACTGCAGTTTCCAAGCCCAAGCTGGAGCATTGGAGTAGCGATAAGCTTTACCTATAGCGCGTCCATCTACGACTAGGTCGGTCAAATAGAGTTTCTCCCAGTCCTGCCGGCGGCAGCAGGGGCATTCGTTCCAGTATTCAACGTAGTCGGAGTAGTCCTGGAAGTTGACCAGGGTGAAGTTTGGTTTGGCATTCATAAAGTTTAGTCGCGCCTAGCCGAGTTAGTTGGGGTGATTGGTGGATGCTGGAGGACTTGCGCCTCCGACCTCACGGATATGAGCCGTGCGCTCTGACTTGCTGAGGTACGCGTCCGGAAAGGGCGTGACGCCTGGCTCAGCTTGTAAGGGCCGCGACCAGGCGCCGATTAGTTGACATGCCATCTTAGCGCGGGGCGATAGTCCGCGACGCGGCGCTTTTGGCGCGCGCGACTGATCCTGCCAGAAGATAGGTCTTAGCCTATCGAAGCACCGGCTGTCATTGTTTAGCCGGACCGGCGTGAACCGGCGAAAGTGAACCGACATTGGCCCCCGGCTACAGATCCTGGAGGCCAGGTTGACGGTAGCCGGGGTGATGAGGAAATGGGCGAGCGCCTGGCTCAGCCGGTGAGGGCCGCGACCAGGCGCCGATTTCTTAAATGCCATCTTAGCGCGGGTTATACTCCCCGGCGACACGGCGCTTTTGGCGCGCGTGACTTATCCTGCCAGAAGATAGGTCCCAGCCTATCAAAGCACCGGCTGTCATTGGTTAGCCGGATCGGCGTGAGCCGACGAAAGTGAATGGGCCCTGCCGGACTTGAACCGGCACCCTGGCTATTATGAGCAGCCGGCTCTGACCATTGAGCTAAGGGCCCGAAAGGTGGCGACCCGAACAGGAGTCGAATCTGTATCAGGCGGGTAGAAGCCGCCGGTTCTGTCCATTGAACTATCGGGTCAAATTGGCGGAGAGGGAGGGATTCGAACCCTCGAAGCCCTTTAGGGGCTTGCCCGTTTAGCAAACGGGCGCACTAGGCCACTATGCGACCTCTCCCAGAAAGTAACGCACCTAAACATTCTCCGGCCGGGCACCCTGGCCCGGTAGATAGATGAAAGATGCTGGCCCTTGCGGGCCAGAAAGGGGGGAGGAGACGGACCAAGAGGAATGACATGAGCGTCATTAGCGTCGGCGCCTAGGATCACTCCCAGGACTAAGATTAAGCCGATGCCTACAAGGCCCATCTCCAAAGTTTGCCGGCGCTGAGTGATGATCATGCCGCCGGCGGTGATCCCCGGTCGTGTGACACGGGGACGAAGCAACTAACTCGACTATCAAGGAGCGGTGGTGCCGATGGCGGGGAAGGGGCCTCGTTGGACGATGCCCGCGCCCTGGGTGGCGGCTGATGGGGAAGAGAAGTTTATTAACTTAATGATGTCAACAGTTGAAATCAGTAAACTGTCAACAAATTGATATTTCATAAACAAATCATGAATATGAGTTTATGATATTAATCCGTTTCTCGCGTACTAGGAACGGGAGAAAATGACCAACACGCCCGGCTTCGAGGTGTCCTCCTCTGAGGAGTGCACGTTGAATCGTACCCCTAACTTCAGATTCGGATGAAGACCTTCCGGCGGTAGAGCCACCAGCAGAAGGTCCAGAGGACGCCAAGGACGAGGAGGCTTGAGGCGAGGGCGCCGTAAGTGCTGGTGAAGAGGTCGTTGCCGAGCCAGGTCTTGCCGACGCTGCGGATCCAGCCGGCGGTGAGCTGGTAGGCGACGTAGATGGCGATGGAGTTCATGCCGATGACGACGAGCGGGAAGGTCCACGCTTTGCGGCCTTTGATGTCGATGAACCAGTAGAAGAGGGCGAAGGCCCAGAGCACCACGGCGCCGCTGTAAAGGGCCCAGGAGGGCGTCCAGAGGCGTTTGATGACGGGGCAGAGTGTGGTGCCGGTCACGAGCGCGAGGACGAGGCACAGGCCGCCGGCCTTGAGCAGCCATTTGAGCTTCTCGCCAGGGGTCTTCTCGCTCCGCAGGTTCTCTCCGGCCATCAGCCCGAGGATCATGGTGATGAGCGCGGGGACGAAGTTGAGCGTCTGGTAGCCGCCGTTGTTGAAGACGAACGGAGTCTCCCGCGGAAAGAGGTTCAGGAACCACTGGTCGAACGAGGCCGCGAAGTTGGCATTCATGTTCCAGTGCGCCCAGAGGCCACCGAAGGTCTGGCCGGGTTCGGTGACGCCGAGGGCTTTGAAATCGATCCCGGGTCCGGCCACAGGCGTCAGCACGAACGCGGCCCAGGTGGCGACGGCGATGATCCCGATGGCCCCGAGCTGGATCTTCCAGCCTCTGCCGACGAGCAGGGTGAGGAAGACATAGCCGAGTCCGATCTGGGCGAGGACGTTCGTGAAGATGAAGTTGGGCCGTCCGCCGGCGCTGGTGGACAGGAAGACGCCCAAGGCGACCAACGCGAAGGCCCGCCATAGGGTGTGCAGGAAGCGCCGGCGTCCGTCCTGCCCCTCGGCGCTGCGACGCGACGACGAGAACGGCAACGCCATGCCGACCATGAACATGAACGCGGGTTGGATCATGTCCCACGCCCCGCCGCCCACCCACGCCGCATGCGTGGTGTTGTAACGGAGGAGTTCCCAGAAGGCCGAATCCGGAAAGGCTTTCGCGATCTGCGGGATCCCGAAGCCCGACGAGGCCATGAACAACATCGTCAATCCGCGGAACGCATCGAGCGAGACCAGGCGTTCGGGCAGGGTCGCGGAGCCAGAGGGGGTGCTCATCCGCCGAGAATCGGCGGAAGGGGACACGTTGGCAAGTGGGCATGGGGGCAAGGGGATGACTCAGTTGACCCGTTGACCAGTTGGCCAGGGATGCAATGGGTAGGGTCGGGACCGCGTCACGACATAGCCGGCCGCCGGATGGCGGCCGAGGGTAGGGGCGTGGCTACGCCGCGCCCTCCGCAGCGGAGGGTACGACAAATCGTCACCCTCCCTGTTGAGTGGGTTTAACTACTCTCTGACCTCCTCCGCTAAATTCCTACTTGTCGTTAAACCCAGATCGTCTAGTTTCTTGTCAGGTTTGGAAGCCGGCGTAGGCCAGCGGAAATACCTCCAAGGGGGCGCGTTAGCGCCCCTTATCATTTTCAGTCTGCCAGAGGCGATGATAGCGTCTGAGCAACGCTTTGCCTCCAGGGCCAGAGAAAAAGTGGTTAGGTATTAACGTCTGCTTAGTAAGGAAGCTCAGTAGATCGCTGAGCTGAAGCAGGTCGCTTTGATGCGACTCGCGGCCGAATGGCAGATCGATCAGCAACTTTTCGAGTTTGGGGTCAGCCAGCAGGGCTTGCTTGATCCATCGGCTTCCCGGAGATGGCCGCAGGTCATCGCTGATGATAACCAGGCCCTCGGCTCTGCATTTTTCATGTACCGATTTTTCGACCAGACTCGTGACTTTTATAGCTAAGGCCGACCATGCGGTAGCCAGGGGGTCGTTATTGCCGGTAAACTTGTCGATGGAGACTCTGAACGGCATCAGTTTTTGGGTGCGTTCAAGGAAGCCAAGCAGGTGGAGCAGGCATTGGATTCGCTGTCGTTGGTTTAATCCTAGATGGTTGCGGGAACTACTAAGGAATTCTGCGGCATGGATTTCTGCATCGGAAGAAAGCCCGTGCATGTTCTTCAGCCGTTCGCGCAGATCTTTGAGTTGGCTCCGAACATCATGCCAGTCGGCATGATGGACTAAAAGTCCACACAGGATGAAGTAACGGCTCGAGCTGACGGCCATACCCGGATCTCCGCTCTCATCCACATAGACCAGATGCATCCCTCACCCATCGCCCGCGGCACTGCCTCCCGCAACGTAGGGAATGCCTCAGGCGAAGGCGTGGCCTTCGCAGGGGGCACGTGGGCAAGTGGGCACGGGGGCAAGGGGAGATAGCGGAGAGGCTCGGAGGCCCAGAGGCTCAGAAGAAGCGACGAAGTTGACCTGTTGATCGGTTGGCCAGTTGGCCAGGGATGCCTTCGCCGCAGCTCCCGACTGAAGCTAACTCCCTAGAATTAGCCTCTGCGATTTTCTGGTTAACTTCGCCGAGGCCGAAACCTACCCGCCTTGAAACGACTTGAAATGGCCACTGGTTTTTACAATCTTCTGCTCACATCCCTCCGGCTACCTACAGAACCGGACGCGGGGCGGTCTCCGCAAGGAGCCGCCCCTGCATTGTTTTAGGGCCATGCGAACTTGGCTCTACGTGGATGGTTTCAACCTTTACTACGGTTCCGTGCGGGCGACACCCTTGCGTTGGTTGAATCCGGTGGCCCTCGCCCAGCAAGCGTTCCCCTCCAATCAGATTGTCCGGACTAAGTATTTCACGGCCGCCCTCCCGCCATCTCCGACGGATATGGGGCAGGCCGTTCGTCAGCAGGTCTATTGGCGTGCGCTACGTGCCTTGGGTCATGTGGAAATCATCGAAGGACATTTCAGGGTGCGGCAGGTCTGGGCGCCGGTGGCGCAGCCGCCACCGGACATGATGCGAATCATCAGGCATGAAGAGAAAGGGTCCGACATCAACCTGGCATCTCATTTGCTGGCGGATGGATTCGCCGGCAGCTATGACGCTGCGATCGTCATCTCCGGCGATTCGGACTTCATGACGCCTGTGCGCATGGTGCGCGAAGTCGTGGGACGTCCGGTGGGCGTCCTCAATCCTCAGCGGGTGTCCGGACCAGATTCCAAGCCGATACGAAATAGCGCCGGACTCCGTCAGGCGGCTTCCTTTTATCAGAACGGCGTGACCTGGAACCAGCTGGTCCGCGCCCAGTTCCCAGTTGTCCTTTACGACTCTGCCGGGCCAATCCACCGACCCACCGAATGGGCGCCCCCGAGTTAAGTCATGGCAGGCCCGGCCTCGAGCCAAAGGCCGCCTGATGGCGGCCGAGGGTAGAGGCGTGGCTACGCCGCGCCCTCCGCAGATGCAACTAGGGCAGCACGCGGTGCTGCCCCTACCTCGATATATCTATGTCGTGACGCGGTCCCGACCCTACCTCGAGACAAGGGGCCGGGGGTCAGCGGGGCAGGGTCGTCGTGAGCGTGAGCGGCTTCTTTCCGAAGGCTCCCGCTTGGACTTCGACGACGGTTTCTCGGACGAAGGCGCCTCTCTCATCGTAATTCCGGATGGCACAGGCGTGAAGCGCGCCGGTGGCGTCGCTGTTTTCCGCGCAGCTGAAGGTCAGGAAAAGGCGACCATCCCCGGCGGACTTCGAGTCCAACTTGCTGAGCAAGGGCGTGAGATCGATGCCGATTTCGAGCGGGCTTTCATCGCCCGGTCCGGCGAGCGGGACTTCACCGACGTTGTTCTTGGGCTTGCCGAAGAGCGGCCAACCGTTGAGGGGCTGCGGAGCGAGTTCATGTTCGGCTTTCGTGGCGTCCTTGTCGCCGGCGACGCCGATCGTGACCCGCAAGTCGGAGCGCTTGTCGCAGGCGAGCTTCAGTTTCAGGGTGCAGCGGGGGACATGCCGGGAAACCTCGATGCGTCCTAGGTAGTTCCCCCGTTTCCAGGTGGGGTCGACCATGGCGCTGTAGAGCAGGTAGATCTTCCCATCTTTCGACCAAGTTTGCCCCCAGGAATTGACCACGATGAAAGCCCCGCGCTCCCGGTCGGCGAGGGTGACTTTGCCGTCGCCGTTGATGTCGGTATCGTTGGTCACTTTCCCGTCACCATTCACGTCGAAGCCGACTTGGTCATCGTATCCCACGCACGTGATGCCATGCCCGAAGCCGCTGGGGCCCCAGTGGATCCAGACGTCTTCGCCCGCACGATATTCACCTTCGGGAATCGTCCGCGTGACGTTCTTGAGCTCCCCCATGCGTCCGTCCAGCGCCAGCAAGCCGCCGACCGGCGCTTTGCCGGCCTTGGGTTGGTTGCGGTCGAAGAGCCAGCCGCGGGCTTCGTCGATCTGGGCGACCGTGGCGGTCGGGGTGTAGCGATAGCCCGCGACGCGATACTCCATGGCCTCGCGCCAGATGGGGTAGCCGTTCGCCCACCTGCCGATCAGCTCCTTGTCCGCTTCCACGCGTCCGTAGGTCCTGACGGTGGGGATGCCGACATGCTTGGCCGTCTCCCAGCCATGATACGCTTCCGAGCCCTGGGCGCTGTTGGCCGCGTTGCACATGTTCCAGGAGAAATCCGCCGGGAACCGCGTGGCATCCGTGTCGGCGACGGTGCCGTTCAGGAGGTTCATCTCGTAGGTGAACATCGAGGCGACCGCCGTGAACTGACCGCAGGCTCCGCCTTTCTGTTTGTATATAGGCGGGAACTCAGGGCGGGTGGAGTTATCGACCCGGGACGGCAGCCGCCTGACATCCACGGTCGTCACGCCGACATCCGGGCCTTTCGCATCACGCCAGGTGTCGTAATCTTCGCCCATCGAATTCGGCCGAGAAAACGGCTTGGGATAAGCGGCGTGCGCGCGCTCCTCGGCGTTGTCCGGGGAAGCCGCGCGATCGGCGGCGGCGAGGAATTTTCCGGAAGCCAGCAAGCCCGCCAACATGACGGCAATCGACCAAGGGCGGGCGGCGAGGGGCATGGGTTTCTTATACGACCCGCCATTCATTCTCGTCAATTGACAAGGGGGCATGCTGGTACGGTGACACGTGGGCAAGGGGATGGTCCAGTTGACCCGTTGATCGGTTGGCCAGTTGGCCGGGGATGCAATGGGTAGGGTCAGCACTGCGTGCTGACCTAGGGCCCGATACAGCTATGTCGTGACGCGGTCCTGACCCTACCTCGAGACAAAGGTCGCCGGATGGTGGCCCAAGGTGGGGCGTGGCTGCGCCGCGCCGCTATTTGGCTCTGCTCTCTATCTTCAGCAGCCCCGCGCTATCCGGATGGTGGTTGTCGTAGG
>JACCDN010584772.1_pt1 | contig 12939 bp, 12 predicted proteins | sample 7441691 | NCBI WGS metagenome assembly JACCDN01 (sample SAMN15323439, study PRJNA562643) | freshwater metagenome | isolation source: river surface water | place: USA:Blue River Watershed | collected 2017-08-16 | reverse complement strand
CTTTGCTGTTTATTCAGCCTGGCAAGCCCAATCAGAATGCATTTGTTGAGCGATTCAACAGAAGCTTCAGGGATGAAGTTCTTGATGCCAATTTATTTAACTCAATCGCAGAGGCTCAAGAGGCCGCTGAGGCTTGGGTGATGGATTACAACGAGTTCAGACCCCATGACTCCCTCGGTGACAAAACTCCCATGGAGTTCATGCCGAGGACATTTAAAACAGGAATCTCTAGTTTTGAATTGTCTACCTGATGGGGGAGCTTACGACCTAAGCAGTGGCTCTCTGAAAGAGAAAATAAAGTCCCGATGTGATGAACTCCTCCAGGGGCAATTTTCCCCTTTTGCAAGGCGAAAGACATGAACGGATAGTTACTAAAGTATGGAACTAAATCCGCTAACTCCTGATATCGTGCTTACTTTAAAAGCAACTTCGGCGTTTCAAAGCGCACCAGTTTTGTATAAAGCAACACATAAAACGCAGCAAAGCCCAGCATAAAACCAAGCAGCGCAGAGGTATTCTCTGCAAACTCATAGGCAATAACTGCGTTCACAAGAGTTAATGTCCAAAGATAAGGCGCAACTTTGTAGTTGCTACTCACCACCCTCCTAAACAGCAGAGTATGCAAATGCAAACTATCTGGATGCCCCATAGGATGCGAGCGCACAAATTTACGCCTGTACATACTAAAAAGCGTTTCAACAATTGGGTACAGACCCACTAAAAGAGGTGCCATAGGGGAAAGGTTGGTGCAACGGTTCACAATGAGCAGCCCCAACTGAATCACCCAAAATCCCAATATATAAGCACCAGCATCGCCCAAGAAAATTTTGCCCAGTGGCCAGTTCCAAAAGAAAAAGCCCATCACAACCGCAAATGTAATAAGGCACAGGTTGACCATGGTCCAGTCAGCCGCCTGATGCGCCAAAGCTGCCAGGCCCAACAAAACAATGGCCATGGTGCCGCTGGCCAAGCCATGAAAACCATCGATGATGTTTGTGGCATTGATGAAGCCAGAAACCACCAAAACAGTTAGCACAAAAAAGATGGGTTGAATCTGCAGCAAATAGTCAATCCAGAAAATATCGGTACGGCTCACGCCCACACCCAGCACAAAAAGCACAAAGAGCGATGAGGCCATGGCCAAAACAAGACGCATGCCAGGTGAAACCTTGTGCGTGAGGTCTTCAATAAGACCGCCAGCAAACACTGGAATACAGGCAATCAGTAACCAGCCACCCAGTGAGGCCACCTCGGGCATGGTCTTCACAGCCAATGCCACAGACACAAAAAAACCAACAATCAGCCCCATGCCACCCAAGCGAGATGTGGTTTGGGTGTGAAACTTCTGCACACCTTCGTCTTTGTCGTGCCCAAAGCGATGCAGCATGGACAAATGGCGTACCGCACCCGTGGCCAAGAAGGTCGCCACAAAAGTAGCAACAATCGTCAAGAATGCAGGCCAGTCAAACATAGCTGGGTATTTTATTTCTTTGTATGCTCGCGTACAGAAGCAATCAGCCTGTGAAGGTTGGCTTCAATAGAGCCAACATCACCACGGTCATAGTCGCCCACATCGGTGTTGAGGCCATGGCGAATGGTTGGGTATAGGCCATAGCCGGGCTCAATGTAATTGTCCTTTTCTTGCACCTTGGTTTCAAGGCCAATCGGGTACTGATCACGCCCGCGAAGGGTGACCGGGCCAATGGCATAAGACTCTTTGGGCCCAATAGGCAGCGTGACACTGAAGCCCGCAAAGGCTCGCTTGTAGGGTGTTTGAAAATTACCCGGGCCTGTTTTGCGGTAGAAGATGCGAATGCGGTTGTCGCCAAAGGTGTGGCTAGACATCAGTTGGTAGCCCTCGTCGTTGTTTAGGAAACGACCTTTGGTCATTGACAGTGCCCAAAACCCTGGGCGCACAGCATACCTGGCTGTCACAAAAGCCGGGTTGAGTGATTCAAAACCATAGGGCATGGTTTGTTTGTAAATGCCTTTGGTGGCGCTCAGCTTCCACTTGCTGTTGTCAGACGTCCACACAGAGTTGAACGTGGTGCCTTGGGTGGATGAAGAAATCGCCCCATGTGCAGCTTCAACCCACAGGTTGTTGTAAACGGGACGGGTGTAGGTGAACATGCTGGCGCCACGAGCGGTTTTTTCGCCCAAGCCCACGCGCCTGAAGTAGTGGTTGGGGTCTTTGAAGTCTTCCGTTTCTGTGACCAAACGGGTGTGGTAACCCTGCCACGACAAACCTTTGTACAAAGGCAGTTCTACGCCGGTTGATATACCAGCAGAATAGTCGTAAATGCCAAATTCAGAGCCTACGGTGTAAGAAGCGCTGGGGCTGAATTCAATGTCGGGTTTCAAAAATTGGGAGGCCTTGTTTTCAACGAACCAAAGCACGTGTTTGAGGTCGACCTCCATAGCCATGGGGTTGTCTTTGAAAGCAAAGGGCTTGCCTTCAATGCAAGTGCCTACCCCATTCACAAAGTAATTCAGGCAGTTAGTGCTGGTTCTGGCTTGAAAAACGGGGTTTTTCAAAAAGGTCAGGGTAACGGCCACCGGCGCATCAGCATACGGGCTCAAGCGTTGCCAATGGGCCATGACAACGCCCAAAGCGTCGAGGCGGTTTTTTCGCCAACTGCGTGGCTCGGCCCTCACATGCCACAACTGCCCCTCTTTGCCCACCGAAATTTCAGAAAAGCCGGCCCGCTCGAGCGCACTGGCGAAATCGTTGGCAAATGTGCTGGCCTTTTCATTCAATGCCTCCATGTCAGAAGAGGGAGGGGCTTTGATTGGTGCTGGGGCAGCAGATGCAGCATACGCAGGAGTTTTTGCACTGGAAACCGAAACGGGGGCAGCCAATTGACCGTTGCGCTTGGCGGAGCCATCAAGCGCATAAGTTAGGCTGATCGTCATTTGGCTGCGCTGCTGGTCGGTGTTGTTGGTCAGCTTTCGGCTGCTGCCAAAAGCCACTTGAATGTCAGGCAGAACCTGGATCTGATAGGCGAACCCCACGCGCTTTTCACGTGTGTCAGACTCAGCGAGCAAGCGCAGGTTGTCAACCAAAACCATCGATACGCTGCCAAACTTTCCGTGCATCAAGCCACCTTGTGTGGCAGTGGCCCCGCCGGCACTGATTTCCAAGGGCCCCAAGTTGGCAGTACCCACCCCATAGTATTGACGATAAAAGGTGGCTGCACCACCATAGTCGGTCATGCCGACGGCAAACCTGCTTTTGAGCGGTAACTCTCCAAAAGGAAGTTGGTACTTGCCACCAAAAGACAAATCACGGTTAGTGGTTTGACAGGCGCTGTTGTATTGGTCGCACCAAGCATCGCCGTCGTAGGTCAGGCGCCCTACGGCCTCTAAACCGGGTGCAAGGCCGAAACCCAAGTTGGAACCACCAAACCACCCTACACCTGGGTAAACCCTTTTTCGCTCAGGAATTGTATTAGACATGCTGCCAACAAGGTGGCCATAGCCCAGCACATTGGCCGTGGGTGTGTTGATGGCACCTGAGTAGCCTGAGGGCGCCAGCTGGGCGTGCACAAAGGATGTGGCGAACAATTGGAGGCCAATACCGCTTGCAATGAAAAAAACTCTGCGCTGCATACTTTGGAAAAGAGGCTTTTTCATTGAAAACAGGGTGTGGTGGGCATCAAGAAAAAAGGGGCTCCGAAGAGCCCCTTTTGCAAGGCTAAGTGTGATTTGGCTGATTAGTTGCTGCCTGATCCAGAACCTGAGCCTGAGCCTGAGCCTGAGCCAGAACCTGAGCCAGATGCTTTGGTGACGGTGCCTGCTGCAACAGCTGCTTTGAGTGAAGTCACTGCTGCTGACAATTCAGCGGTGGTTGGGTTCCACTTAGAAGCAACAGTTGTCACGCCCAAGGTGGCAGCTTGTGTGTCCACTGCGGTCTTAAACGCAGTGAAATCAGATTGGAAGGAGGTTGCGTCCGCACTGGAAATAGAGGTTTTACCATCAGCAACTGTGGCCTTCGGAGTTTTGCTGATCAGGTTAGTGAAGTAAGCCAGAGAACCACCGTTACCAGCAGCTGCACCAATCTTCGCAATCAAAGCTGCGTTTGCATCAGCGTTCGCAATGTCTGCAGTGGTTTTGATCACTGCTGGAGGAGCGAAGATGTTGAAGTTAGAGGGCAAACCCAAGGCCAACAAGAGGCGTGCGCCACCTTCGGTGATGGTGTCGGCTGTGAGGCTAGCAGGTACTGCACCGCTTGTACCCAAAGCCGCTGTGTCAATGCCTGACAAGCGTGCGGCCATAGATGTCAAAGGTGTCACGCCAGCGGTGGTTGCGCCAGAGGGAACAGCAGAAACCAAAACGGCAGTTGTACCGAAAGCAGCGTCAGCGCTTGGGTTGGCTTCGTCGAAGTAGGTTGCGTTGGCATTGCCCTTAACCTGCACGATGGTGATGCCGGTGTATGAGCCAATGCTGACAGAGGAAGTACCTGCGGTGGTTGCAGTTTTAGCAGCTGTTGTGCTGGTACCGGCAGTTGTTGTTCCGTTGGATTGGTAAACGGTTACATCAGCTGCATAGATAGCACCTTTAGCAGGTGTGACTGTGATGGATGATGCAGCGGGTGAGCCACCGCCACCACCGCAAGCCACCAAAACGGCTGCTGACAAACCGAGCAAAGCTGCGCCTAAGAGTCTACGCTTCATGGAAATTCCTTTGAATTCTGTTGAAAAATGAAGATACCGAAGTGTGCAAAAGGCGCACGCTTGACGAATCAGGTGTAATGATACACCTTTTAGCGGGTTATTGCCAAAAATTAAAACAACGCGAAAGAAGCATAAGCCCCCTGTTGTCACTTTGCAACAGGTCTTCGCCCCCCTAATTCCGCGGCAAATCCGTGCTTTTGAGCACACATATGGTGCTTTTTTAAGGTGCGAAACAAATTCAGATCTGGTCATGCCCTCAAAAAGTTGCTCTTTGGCGCACATGGTAGCTACAAGGTCATCAAATTCATAGCGGCACGAGTTCAAACTTTGGCCAGCGCGACCTTGATGAGCTCTTTGTTACTCGGTTTTATGGCTTGTCGGTTGATCAAAAATAAATTCTTCGCCGACTGGATCCTCTGCGCTTCATCGTTGTCGTAGATGCCCGAGAGGCTAAACGCAAGTCGCGCGCATTGGATCAGGGCCTTGTGGCGCAGCATGCGCCTGGGGTGTGTCAGCCAGGAGATGTGTTCACCACGCACTTCCTGAAAGTATTCTTTTACCGATACAGGAACACTTCTGTCTTTGCGGTGAATGGTGCACTCGATCCAAAGCGGCACATTTTCAATCTGATCGCTTGACTCAACGAACTGGACACCATCGAACTGCGGATGTGCATTCAAAATCTTGCTCCAGCCATCAACACCCACAACGAGCAACACAGGCTGAAGTGGTTCGATCGACTGTGAGATGGCAAATATTTCCCTGTTCAAAGGGTTGAGCTGATAGCTTTCAGCGGCAATTAAAAGTCGCTCAAGGTCAGCTTGCGTCCAAGCGGTTATGCCATCGAAAGCAGTTTGAGTAATGGTCTTGACAAACGATTCTTTTGTGAGGCCTGAGCGCGCAACGGCGCGCTCGATCAAATCGGGCACTCGCGCAGACCCATGTGCTCGAGTTGTTTTTCTCTTCATGCCAACTCCTTCACAACAAAGCGGCGTGAAATTGCGCCTTGCATCGTGAACTGCTCGACCAGATCAGGGTGAGCTAGGGCGAGGTTTTTTGTGTCTAAGCGCTTAGCTGGCTTGCTCGACTTCCATGTTGCAAGTACTTTGCTGTTGAGGGTGATTTGCTCTGCTTGCCCCATGCGCTTGAGAATGTCTTGCCGAATGACATCGCATTGTTCGCTTAAGTCAGCGATTTTTGTTTGCGCTGCTTTGTAGCTCTTGAGGGAAGCCAGCAAGTCATGGTCAGCCTCAATGGCATAGCCTACAACTTCTTTTGGGTAAAGAGTTCGTATGTCGTCTTCGGTAACGGGTGCAGGGGGTGTTTTCGATAGAACATGATCAAACCAAAACTGTTTGGCGTGATCGAGTACAAGATTTTCAAGTTCCTCGTCGCGATAGATTTGGTAAATGCGAAAGTCTTGGTTGCCAAGCAGCACAGCCAGGTCAGCTCGTTTGCACTGAGTGATGGCCATGTACCAAACACATTGCACCAAATAGCTCGGCGGTACTTGGTCGCTGCCGGGTTCTCCCCACTCGTCGCGGTTGAACACGCTGGCAGTTTTGCACTCAAGAAGCGTTTGGGCATAAATGCGTTGCCCTTCGGCAGCAAGGTTTTCGTCATGAGCGAGAACCAACCTGTCTACATGCGCATACATGAACCCGTGGTCGGGGTGAAAAATGGTTGGGGTGTGGCAGACGGTTTTGAGCCCAGTTTGTCTTTCATACTCTTGGGCAATGAATGGCTCGACATGGTGACCGAAACGCAGATGGATGGCGTCTTTGTTGGGGACACTTGTCGAAGAAACCTTCTCAGCCCAGAGTTGCAATGGGGTTTTGTAAGGCGACAGCCCAAGAAGCGGGCCGATGTCAGAGCCGCCTAGGCCAAATGGGCGCCAGTGCTTGGCAGGGGGTGGGTTTTGAGGTTTTGCTGGGTCGGAAGTGGTCATCACGGTGCTCCTTTGTAATGAGGGAGCCGAGATGCTAAGAGATTAGGTTGATATTGTCAATAATGAATATACAATAAATTTATAAAAAACAAAGTTAATTCATAAATACACATTTAATGAGTACCCGGAGGCTATGCCGACTATGTTTTCTGTCGTTTCGAGTATGTGGGGGTGAATTTGTGTTCTTGTGAGCGAGTTGAGCTTTATTGAGGTGCTTGCCATGTCGACCATAAAAAAATCTGTACCGAAACTGCTGTCGCGGACAAGAACAACCGCATGATTTTTAATTGTCAAATTTGGGTCAAGAAAGACCAAGGCGCCCCGAGGGATCAGTCTAGTTGGGGTTGAATCAATTGGGCTTGGAAAATCTGTGCAAAAAGCAGTTTCGCTTGCCGATCCGAATACTAAAGGCACCAATAAATTGCTTTTTATGCGCAACTCTTCAATTGAAGTTGGCTCGTTCAAGATGTCTGCAAAAGAAACGAAAGGTACGCTTTGAAAAATGGATTCAAAATGGTTTGGTGAATGTGTGTGCTTGCCAGACAACAGAAATTGCACACTCGTATCGAACAACTTTGCAAGTCGTTCAATCTTCCTTGGGTCTGGGTGAGCGTGCCCTGCTTCCCAATTTGAAACAGAAGCCCTGGAAATACCAAAGACATCACCAACTTGCTGCAATGTGAGCCCCTTGGCTAGTCTGAGTGCGCGTATACGTTCGTTGAGCATGACGAATGATATCAACCGACAAAAAGCCGTCACAAGACAAGTTCCGAGGGTTCGTGAATGCTCAATTGGGAGTCTACGAACAGTGTTGGCGCACAAACTTTGGTAGTGACCAGTGACAACTTCAGAATTCGTAACAATGGCCCGTCCGCAGGGCAATAAACAACTATTTCAACCGCCGGAGCGAGCCACTTGCGCGAAACAAAAAAGACTGCTACATTCCGGCCAACTGAGGCGTGCAGACAATAATTCCGCCTAGCCAAGTGACTTTGCCATCCTCGCCTAATCAAGTCACTCTGACCCAGTGGAGTCAAGCACACGGTCAGGGCAACCAAACCCCACTTTGGTGGGGTTGAAAACGGGACAGCGACCCGTACAAAAAAAGCTTGCACGCTTGATTTGACTCAAGCAGCCTCGCCGAACGCATCGGTTGCAGCCTCCTTGGCTTTATTCGCGCAGTGGCCTCCATTTGGACGGTCCTGAACCCGCATGTATCAAAACTTTGTGAATAAAGGAAAAAAATGGTTGAACCCATTTCAAAATCTGGCCCTAAAACGGCCGCTGGCAAAAAGCGCAGCGCGCAAAATGCCATCAAATCAGGCTTGTATACCGCTCAACTCATCGCTGGTGAGAGTTTGGAAGCCTACGCCGCAGTGCGAAGCTCACTCATCGAAGACTTTGAGGCGCATGACGCTTTGGGGCTGTCTGCAGTTGAGGAGCTGGCCATTACTGCGGTTCGAAAAAACCGTATCTTTGCAGCTGAGCGGCATTACATGGCGGGCATCATGCAAACAGAAGATGCTCGCAAAGCCCTCGGGCAAAAACTCTTCGGCGCAGTCAGTTATGCGCGTGGGATTCCATGGTGGTATCTTGATTTGGAAATGTGTCGAGATAAAAGGAATGCCCTCAAAATCCTCACCGCTCTTAATCAAATCAAAAAAATGAGGGCGCTCGAGTTGCAGCAAGACGACCAGGTTATCGCGCAAACTTATCCAGAGGCGTATGAATTGATCGGTTTGTACAGGCAATCGAGCAGTGAGACCTTTTGGAGGATCCTGATTAGGGTGACCCAAAAGCAACACATCTCAACTTGCTTGGATGCGATTGACGCCAAAGTGCGCGATGACTATCACGCCTATGTCGACTGGGCTGAAAACGCAACGCGGTACCTGGCGGCGGCTAAGCTGGTCTACGCTGAATTCCAAATGCAATTGATGGCCAAGCCCGAGATGATCAAACTCATGAACAGCTTGAATCGCCAAACCGAGCACGCTTTATCGGTTCTTCACGCCAGGGACAAGCTTCTAGGAGGCGCAAACGAAGCACTCACGGTCGCAGCATCAGATGAATGCCACCAAAGTACAGTCGTCGTTATGCAAAGCGCTGACAAAGAAGCCGAAGATGAGAGCCCCACGAATCAAACAGCTGACGAAAGCGTTGAAACAAAGGTGGTCACTTCGATGGCACAAGTTGTCCCAACAGCACCAAGCAACGAGGCTGGAGTTGCAGGCTCATCTGCTGCCAATGTGGCGGACAACCCCTCAGTTGAATTGGCCCATGAGGGCGCGCAAAAATCAACTTCTTCGAGCGATGCCAAGGCGAACCCATCCAAACCAAGCAAGCCCAGCACCAAAGGAGCCAAGCTGAACCAGCTTGAGTGAACATGAGTAAGCGGGCAAAAGTTGGTATTAAATTATTAAATTTTGCCGAGCGCTCATTAAAAAGCGTTTTTGGAAAAACGAACTACCCGTCGCAAATGCTTCGGGTAGTTTCAGCTCCAACGCGAATCGGCCTGGGCAAAGCACAACATATCCATGCACAAAACATCGTTGCCTTCACTTAGCGCCCAGCTCAGATGCCAAATTGAGCTACCAATACAATCAATTCAACATGTCCAATGACTACACCATCACCTTTGCCTGCTACAACCAGCTGGATTACACACAGCAGTTCATAGCCAGCCTGGCTCGCGCAGAGGTCGATTTTTCCCGCATTGTGGCGGTGGACAACGGTTCTACAGATGGCACGCGCGAATGGTTGCAAAACCAAGACTTTGGGCAGGTCATATTGAACAACCGCAACCTAGGTTGCGGCGCAGCATGGAATCAGGGGGCTTTGGCTCTGCAGTCCAAATGGACGGTGGTGATGAACAACGATGTGGTGTGTGCCAAAGGCTGGCTCAACAAACTGCTGGGTTCTGCTGAGCAACACCAGTTGCAAATTGCCAGCCCCGCCATGGTGGAGGGAGAACTTGACTACAACCTAGAAGAATGGGCTCAGCAAGCAACACAAAAAATGCAAGACTACTGCCGCAAGGGTGCACCACATGCCGTGTGCATGGCCATTCGTGAAGATGTGTGGGATGAGATTGGTTATTTCACGCCCGTGCCCAAGTTGTTGGGTTACGAGGACGGCATTTTTTTTCAGCGGGCGCTTGAAAGCAACATCAAAACCGGCACTGTGGGCGATGCTTGGTTACACCACTACGGCATGACCACCCAAAAGGCTTTGAAGCTTGAAAAGAAGATGAATGAGCGGGACAGCTTGGGCAACCGAAGTTTGATGAAGCTTTACATGGGGCAAACTTGGTGGGGCAGAAAAAGGGCTCGCTTTGAGCGTAGTCGCCATCGTGATGCCGCTGTTGCCCACGAGCTTAATGTCTATGGCCAAACGGTGCATGCACTGAACCGCCAAACCGGACAAATGTGGGAGTGGGTGTAAGCCATGTCGCACATCAGCGCTTCTGTGATTTTGCTGACCTACAACCAAGAAGCGTTTGTGGCAGAGGCTTTGCAAAGCTTGCTAGACCAAGACTATGCCGACCTAGAAATTGTGGTTTCTGACGATGCATCGGTGGACAACACCTGGAATATTGTGTCGACTTTGGCGCAAAACTATGTGGGCCCTAAAAAGATTGTTCTCAACCGTAATTCGCAGAACGCGGGCATAGGTGCAAACTACGCCAAAGCCTTTTTGTTGACAAGCGGAAGCGTTATTTTCAGCGCTGCGGGTGATGATGTGTCATTGCCATCGCGCTGTTCTGACACACTTGCCGAGTGGTTGAGGGCAGGAATGACCCCAGACTTGGTGGCAACCGACGCTTTTGACATGACTTTGTCTGGCAAGGTCATGCATGTGAAAAAAATGGATGACGTACAAAACTGGACGGTCGCTGAGTGGTTTGTGAAGCGACCCTACCACTTTGGGGCTAGCCACATGCTGACAAGACGGATGCTCGATTTGAACCCGCTTCACCCGCAGCTCAATGCTGAAGACCAATGTCTGATGTTTCGCGCTTTGTTGATGGGGGGAGCCTTAAGGGTGGCCAAGCCGTTGGTCAAGCACCGTCAAAATGGGGTGTCGTACAAACAAAAGCCCACCACCTATGCGCTGAAAAAAGCCAAGCTAATCAAAGATGCACAGGCGGCTTTGATAGAGTCAGAGCAAATGCTGGGTGATGCCACCTGCCTAAAACGTGAAGATGAATGCTCTGGGTATTTGCAAAAAAACATAGACACACAAACTTATGTTTTGAAGGTGTTGACAGCTGCTTCTTGGTTAGAAAAATGGCGGGCGTTGAGAGGTGCATTGGGTGTGACTTGGGGTAAGCGCCTGAGGTTTTTTAGTTACGCTGCGCTGCCCTGGCTTTATATACCTGGCATGTGGTTGAAATCTGTTTTGAAAAGGTGATGGCAATGATTCATCCCACCGCGCTGGTTTCGCCTAAGGCCCAATTGGGCAAGGGTGTGTCCGTGGGGCCGTTCACAGTGATTCACGACCATGTGGTGGTGGGTGAAGACTGTGTGATTGAAGGCCATTGCGAAATTGGGCATCCCACACCCCTAGCTGATGGCTTGTCGCTTGTGATTGGTTCACGCTCGTTGATTCGCTCACACAGTATTTTTTACCAAGGCTCCAGTTTTGGAGATGGTTTGGTCACGGGCCATCGAGTGACGGTGCGTGAAAAAACAACGGCAGGTGAAGGGTTTCAAATTGGTACGCTGGGTGATATTCAGGGGCATTGTGAGATTGGCCAACACGTTCGCACCCACAGCAATGTGCACATCGGACAGAAATCGAAGATTCACAATTTTGTTTGGATTTTTCCCTACGTTGTGCTGACCAATGACCCTCATCCTCCCAGCAGCGTGTGTGTGGGCTGTGAGATTGAAGACTACGCTGTGGTGGCAACGATGTCGGTTGTGCTGCCAGGGGTGAAAATAGGAAAGGGCGCGTTGGTGGCTGCGCACAGCTCTGTGGGCAAAGAGGTTTTGCCACACACAGTGGTGGGTGGTAGCCCTGCGAAGTTTTTGTGCGAAACATCAAAAATCAAACTGCGCGATGGCTCAGGTCAGAACGCATATCCCTGGACAAAACATTTCACTCGCGGATACCCCGATGCCGTGATTCAACAATGGCTGGCTGAGCATGGCAATCACAACACTTGAAAAATGTCAGCTCATCGAGCTGCCCAAAATTTCTGACCCACGTGGCAACTTGACTTTTGTTGAGGCGGGGCGACACATTCCGTTTGACATTCAAAGGGTGTATTACCTCTACGATGTACCAGGCGGCGCTGAACGTGGTGGCCATGCACATAAGGGCTTGCACCAGTTGATTGTTGCTATGTCGGGGTCTTTCGATATTCATTTGGATGATGGTGAAAACAAAAAAACCATTCATCTCAACAGAAGCTACAACGGCTTGTATGTGTGCCCCATGATTTGGCGTGAGATGGATAATTTTTCTTCAGGTGCCGTATGCATGGTGTTGGCGTCGAATTACTACGATGAGTCAGACTATTACCGCGATTACGCTGATTTTTTGAAAGATGCTGGCCGATGAGCGCTGTTCCTTTTTTAGACTTGGCGGCGTTGCATGCCCCTATCCGTGCAGAGTTGGACAAGGCCTACCACCGTGTGATGGATTCTGGTTGGTTTATTGCTGGCCCAGAGTTGGAGGCATTTGAGTCTGAATTTGCCCAATATTGCCAAGCCAAACATTGTGTAGGGGTGGGCAATGGGTTGGATGCCATTCATTTGCTGTTGCGCGCTTACGGCATTGGGCCCGGTGATGAGGTGCTGGTGCCATCAAACACCTTCATCGCCACTTGGCTGGCGGTGACGCAGTGTGGGGCAACGCCCGTGCCGGTAGAGCCTTTGGCGGTCACGCACAACATAGATCCGTCTCTGCTAGAGGCCTGCATAACCCCGCGCACCCGTGCCGTTGTGCCTGTGCATTTGTATGGACAACCCGCCGATATGGACGCCATTCATGCGGTTGCAGCCAAACACAAATTGGTGATGATTGAAGATGCGGCCCAAGCGCAAGGTGCCTTGTACAAAGGGCGGCGCGTAGGCTCACTGGGGCAAGCTGCGGCCACCAGTTTTTACCCCGGTAAAAACTTGGGCGCCCTTGGAGATGGTGGTGCCGTGTTAACAAACGATGAACACATAGCTGCAAAAGTCAAGCAGTTGCGCAATTACGGCTCAGAGGTGAAGTACCAGCACCGGGTGCAAGGCTACAACAGCCGATTGGATGAAATGCAGGCCGCGTTTTTGCGTGTCAAGTTACGGGTGTTAGACGATTGGAATG
>JACCDN010155343.1_pt1 | contig 12943 bp, 12 predicted proteins | sample 7441691 | NCBI WGS metagenome assembly JACCDN01 (sample SAMN15323439, study PRJNA562643) | freshwater metagenome | isolation source: river surface water | place: USA:Blue River Watershed | collected 2017-08-16 | reverse complement strand
GCAACAAGCGCCTTTGAATGTTGCTTTTACTGGCCCGTCAACACTTTACGGCAACCGATTGCCAATTTCCACCCGAAAACGCAATTTCCTTGAAATATATGGTCGGCAGTGGCCTTGGCCGGTTCCCGGCTGGTTAGCCAGGCTAAGAACAATTTCCCATAGGAGGACTAGTGTTCAAAAGGGTCCGAACGAGGCCCAACATAGAGATTTGAATGCGCTAGGTATATAAGTGACAGCTCTGAAAAACCGTTGGATCGGTCTTGTTTTTATTTCAATGGCCATATCCCTAGTCATCATCGACGGAACCATCGTCAATACGATTTTCCCCTCAATCATCAATGACCTTGCCCTGACCTCAACTGAGGTCCAGTGGGTGCAGGAAAGCTACGTTCTGGTGTTCGCGTCTTTGCTTTTAGTTTGGGGATCGGTAGCGGATCGAATCGGGCGAAAACTACTGCTAAGTATTGGAATCCTAATCTTCATCGTTTCGTCGGTTTGGGCTGGTTCTACCGATTCTGCATCAGCTTTGATTTTGGCAAGGATCGTCCAAGGTATTGGTGGAGCGATGGTGCTCCCGACCACATTGTCTTTGGTCAACGCAAACTTCCAGGGCAGAGAACGTGGAATTGCTTTTGCTGTATGGGGTGCCACCATTGGAGGAATGGTCGCAGTTGGCCCAGTTCTTGGCGGATGGCTTGCAACAGACTTTGATTGGCGCTGGGCCTTTTTGATTAATCTTCCACTTGGTTTATTGATACTTGTCGGACTTGCAATCTTTGTTCCAGAATCCAAGGCACCGCATGCAAAGGGCGGCCTCGACTGGGTTGGAGCCGCAATCTCAGTGGTTATGTTTTCGACTTTGGTCTTCGGCCTAATTGAGGGTCGCATCTATGGCTGGTGGGAAGCAAGCGACAAGAACCAATTCAAGGTTTTTGATTTTGCTTGGCCAACTGAAGGCCTCTCTGTTATTCCTGTCTCCCTAGCAATTTCTGCCGTAGCAACAGTGCTGTTTGTTTTGTGGGAATCACGCCGGTCAAGGCTTGGCAAAAATGTTTTGCTTGATCTTAATCTTTTCCGAATTGCATCTTTCAGAAATGGTTCCATTGCGGCACTTATTATTTCTATGGGTGAATTTGGAATTCTGTTTGCGATTCCGCTGTGGCTTCAAAATGTCCTCGGACTCAGCCCAATTTCTTCAGGCTTAGTTTTGCTCTGGCTCGCAGAAGGTGCGTCTCGGGTCTTGTTGTAGTCATCATTCCCCCTCCTGAAATCTTATTCGCGGACACGCTAATGAACACTTGACACTACTCTGTATAACGTAATACTATCTATTACACAGGAGGTGCTGATGGAGACTACTCAGCTTCTAAAAGGTGCTTTGGATTTAGCAATACTTGCAGTCCTGAATGCTGGGGATCGCTACGGCTACGAGATTGCGAAGCACCTAAGGGATTCTGGTCTTGAGGAAATAGGTGATGCGTCCGTTTACGGCACGCTCAGACGTCTTGAGAGTTCAGGTGCTCTAAAGAGCTACTTCCAAGAGTCTGAGGACGGCCCAAACCGAAAGTACTACTCCCTCACCAGAGCTGGTTCGGAGGAACTAGCGAGCGCCGAATCGACCTGGAAGAACTTTTCCAAAACCATCAACAACCTTTTAGCTGACGCCAATCGCACCAAGAAGGGGGCATAGAAATGACCAGCAAAGTTCAGAATCGCCTAGTAGATAAGTTCGTTTCCGAAGTTGATTCCTACCTCCAGGATCTCAACCAAGATCTTCGCGAGGACATCCTGCGAGAAGTTAGAGAAAACCTTGATGCAAGAGCCGCCGACAGCCTCGATGACCTTACTCTCCCTGACTCTCTTGAATACGCAAATGACCTTCGTCAAGCTGCCGGACTAGAGCCGGTTGCTATACAGAAGGGTCTATTGAAGAACTTTCTATCGCAAGTTCTGATACGCATTCAATCAAACCGATTTGCATTGGCGCTGGCTAAAGGGCTTGCGCCTCTCAAACCTCTTTTTTGGTTGGCGATCGCCATCAGCACCTTTGGATTTATCCAGCTTTACGTTTTGGGACACTCACCGTACATCGGCATCCCATCGAATCTTGAGCAATGGTTACTTTGGATTGCAATCGTGATAGCCGTCATTTGGATTGGCGCAGCAAAGTTTGGGCCACTCATGAAACGAATAAGGACCATTGGACTATTTGTCACATTCATACCTATGGCGATCATGTTCCAAGGCATAACCGAAGGTGTGGTATCGACCGTCGATGAATTGGTGAATGGAAACCCCGCGCTCCGCACCACCGGCCTGATTTACAACGGAATTCCCGTCACGAACATCTTCCCCTATGACGCTGATGGCAACTTACTAGAGAACGTTCGCTTGGTCGATGATCAAGGGAGACCATTGAATTCATCCGCTGAAAAACTTGTAACTCCGATTGTTCTGGAGCTTGAGAATGGTGATCTTGAGATTACTAGGTACCTCCGTCCAAGCCGAAGTCAAGATGGGAGCGAAGTTTGGAATGTTTACCCACTGAAAGCTGCAGCCAATCCGGTTGGATTCGGATTCATACCAGTTGCCCCTTCGGAATGATCTCAAGGGGTCGGGTCGTTTCGGTTATTTCGGCCTGAACGGTAAGAGCCTTGTCCAGGTCGACCTATCTCCAGCCTCGCTTTTCCAAGACATGTACAAATTCGCATCAGATGTTGCCATGCTGCGAGTGGCTATGAATGAGAAGGAGTCTCCCGGACTGATTTTGGCTATTGGGAAGCGAGAGTTGAAGTGGACAATAAGAGTCTCGTGAGTCTCTAAAACAACATCAAAAGCGTCTTCGTCGCCCGAGTTCTCAATTTCAAAGGTATCCCCGTAGACCCAATTGACAGACCAACGTACTCCGGTTTTTGTCCCTAACGCTTGAGCAATCTGTTCTAGTGACTCCGCCAGGCTGTCCCCGACCGCCTGGACTCTGCGCTCAGCGCTGTCAGCCTTCTTGAAGTTGATTATTGAAATCCAGGTTGTGGCAATTAGCGATATAACGAGAATTATGGTCTGGGACCACGAAGCGATTTCCCCTGCCGTCATAAATTAACCATCATTTCGAATTAGTCCAGACATTGCCGTGCGGATCACGATGGATTTGTATCGCATCGACAATTTTCAAGTCTTGAAACATCCAATTGACACTCAGAAAACCAGATCTTTAGGCACTTCACAGGATGCTCAACGTCATGCGTTGTTTTTCGAACTGCGCTGTCGCAAGAAATCAATGCAGCCTCAAATTTGACAGCGTTTGCCAGATGAATGCCATCCGCCACGTTATTGGCGTTTACAGCCTTCCCCTTCATGTGTGCCTCAAAAATATCATCTGATCGCTTATCACCAAACCTGGCGTAGCCAATCAGACTATGGTCAAGCACAAAAAGCTCATCATCTCTGACAACTGGAATCAATGTTTCTATTGCCCTGAAATTTTTGTCAAAAACTTCCCGCTTTATTTTGTCGTTGATCAGCAATTCATTTAAGTTCTCTTGACTTACAACCAACTTGAAACGCCCTGCCTCATGTCCGGCGAGTATTAGATCAATCCCATTTTCGCTGTTGATTGCGGATACCCATGCGTTCGTGTCCAGATAAACCTTCACCTTGTCCCCACCTGAAATAACGCCACTCACTGGGCCGCGCGAGCGCCGGCCTTCAAGGCTTGCCACGAAGTAGAAGCCGAAATCACATTCTCGCTGCAGAGCATGTACCCCCATCTCTGAGCAACAACGGTGTTTGCGTTTACCGCTTTGACCCAGTTGGCCGCAGCATCCGCTTTGGCTAGGACTAATGGATTCGCCATTTCTGAATCTGCCTTTCCCTCTAAGATCCAGTGAACATTGTTGTCGTCAATAACGATGAAATCAGGCATGTACTCACGCTGGACTGCTCCAATGAGGTAATTAATCCGAAGGGGAACTGTGTGATCAACTCGCACCCAGGCTTTCACGTTTGGAGTGGATTCAAAAAGCTGCGCCAACCTGAATTCTGTGGAATATGCGTCGAATGCATTTACTTCATAAACCGACTTACTCCACCCTTTATATGGGTAGCCACGAACAAAATCGGAGCTTCGATTAATTAGCTGTCTATCCTGGGGCGTTACAACTTCAATTCGATCTTCTGGGTCTGGCCACTTGACCTGATTTACCTCCACAACTTCCCGCGCTGGCCGGGAAACTTGTTGGGCAGTAATCCACTCTAAAAGCTTTGCAGTCGCGAGCTGGCCGTGTGATTTTCTCCAAGGGGTTGAGTTAGTAACTCGCGCACCCCTGAGAAAAGCCTGGGCAACATCCATGGCCGCATTCGCTTCAGTCAGTGTTGCTGCGACCCCATTGCCTTCTAAAAGTCTTCTCGCCAAATCACTCTCGATGTCATCGAAGTCCATGAGCTGCTGAGACGCGGCGATCGATTCGACCTCATCGTAGATCTTGATTTCTACTTGACCCGCTTCATCACGCCGCGCATCTATAGCTTTTCGGGTCAAAGTTTCCCCTTGGTCATCAGCAAACTTAGATCCAAGAGCCTCGACATCCACGTGGTTGAGCATCGCAAGACTAAAAGGTTCTCTTTGCCACCGTGTCACAACCCGTGGAATGAATAAGGGCGTCCGAATGCCGCCTGGTGCTTGGGGTCTGAGAGTGGTTTGCAACGTCTTTTCGGACTCAGATGCGCTGTCTAAAACGGCTTCTATCGTGCTGAAGCCCATTCCTTGATTTGGCTGGGCTGTCCAGGTGCTTTCTTCACTTTCGTCCCACAGAGGTTTCTCTTGCCCAGGTAGCTGGACCCAAAGGCTCGAAGCACTTTGAGGACTCATTACTTGTAGTTGCTGGGGCGTCACACCCGGATCGAATACTCCAGGTGTCGGATTTGCTATCACAGATGCTTCGGATGCCCTTTGGCCCAAGGTTTGCTCTAGCAACACCTTGGCCTCCTTGAGAAGATCCGCGAATGAGTGATGAGAGAGAACCTCAACTGTGTCTAGCATCGGAACACCGGTGCGTTCTCCAAAGGGTAGTCGCAATCCTCGCCCAAGTATCTGTTCGGTTAAGAGCTGACTCTCAAGAGCCCTAACAGCTGCTATGCAATAGATGTTTTTCACATCCCAACCTTCTTTGAGCATAGAAACCGACACAACCGCACGGATGGGAGATCCATCGTCTTCGAGAGTGTCCAGCAAGGCCAACGTCTGGTCGGGCTCCTCAGATGTCACCAAAAGCACTTTGTCATCACCGTCAAGGAAGTCTGGCCCAGCAAGCATGTCTCTAATGTCATTGGCTTCATCAATACGCTCGGCGACGACGAAAAGAATCGGTTGCACCGGTTTCTTGTGAGTTCTTTGGCAGTACGCTTCCATGACTTGGGCTTTGGCGTTCAACAAAGCGACACCGTCTGCCATTTGGGTTTTCAAATCCTTGCGCCCATCTTGACGAGCCACCAGCACTGGGATCTTGACATACCCGTCCGCAATTGCTTCTGCGAGTGGATAACGGTAAACAATGTTTGGCGAATTGGAATCGTGAGGCGTAGCAGTCAACCCGATCGTCGCTGAGGCATTCAGGTCATCAATGGCTGACTGAAACTTCTTGGCGTTGCCGCTGTAGTAAATGTGATGCTCATCGGCAATCACCACAACGTCATCCTGTGTCTGCAAGTAGTCGTAAAGGGCAACACCAAGTGCCTCGTGTGCACGATGTGCTCGTCGGGCATCGTTTGTGTTTGGTTTGAGAAGTGACTGTACGGTGAAAACAAATAGTTTCAGTTGGCTCTCGTCTTCCAAAGCAGCAGCCACATTTCCAGTTTCGAGATCATCGAGCGTGATTACCAATGGTCGGCTACGAAGCCCTCGCAAATACTTCCGATGACCGGGTGTGAAGTTGTCGATGGTCTTCTTCTGGATCGTTGAGCCAGGTGTGACAAATACAACGTTACGAACACCGGCCTCAAATAAATAATCGATTAGAGCACCTGCAATAAATGTCTTACCTACGCCAGTGGCAAGGTCTGCAATTATCTCCTCACCCGCATTAGCAGCTTCCAGAGCACGCGCGATGGCGTCCAGGGCTCCCAAGTTGGGGCGGCGAAGGTCCAGTGAATGTCCAATACTCTCAACTAAGTCTCCGTCATATGCGATGCTCATTGGCCCCCTCCGCTCACTCGTCGACGTTTCCTGCGTTCCTTCAGAACGTCATTTGGCGCTTTCAAGCAAATTGAACCGCGAGAGTTAGTGGCTAACCACTCTTCCACTCCAGGAAGGATCACCCTTGCAACGACAGTGACTCGCTCATTTTCATTGAGCCCTGAAGCAATGTGGCGTACTTCCTCAATACCAGCGGCACCGTCAATCACAGCCAATCGCATACGCCCACGACGGCCACATATCAGCCCACCTGTTGACACCCAATCAAAACCGAGCTGTCCAGCAACGGCGCGAGCAAATCTTGGCCCATGCGCTTCATCAGTGAGCATTGCTCCGAGTGCAGTAAGTGCGTAGAAAGACTCCTGTATTTCAATCACTCGGAACCCCCCACCTCCTGCCCATGAAACAGCTTGGCTAATGCCGCCCTGATCTTCACCGCTAATGACTTTTTCTAATCTTTTCTTCGTGAAAGCTTGAACCGTTTCGGGAAGTATCTCTACAGTTACCCACCGGCGTCCTAACTTATGTGCAACCGCGGCAGTGGTACCTGATCCCCCAAAGCAATCCAGAATTACATCTCCTGGGTCACTTCCCAATCTGATTACTCTCTCCAGCAGGGCCTCTGGCTTTGGTGTTGCAAACTTTGCACCTTCTGAAAGTGCTTTGGATTCGGCGGCGCTGGTCCTGTTACTACCCACCTCTTGGTGTGTCCAGATTGTCTGTGCGGGAATTTCTGTGGTCTCGCCAGCGTAGATCCGGTAATAAGGCGTCCAAGAACCTGAGCGTCCACGGATCCATTCGATCCTGTGCCCTTCTTCGGCGACTTTGGCGGGGCCCCATCTCCAAGCGCCATCGGTTCCATCTGGTCTAATTGGAAAAACTTGAGTGCCATCCGGAGCAGTCAAGGCGAAAAAAAGATTCGGCCTAGCTGCACGACTGTCACCTTGGCCGCCAGATGCTCTCAACGGCTTCGTGTAGTAAGAGCGTCCATCTTCTGCAGTCCTGTCGTAATGGTCCTGTGGACCGTCAAGTTCAAGACGATGCAGTTTGAATTCATCGGATTTTCTGTAAACAGAGACAATATCGTGACTAACCGAGAAGCTCTTTGTGTCCATGCGAGGGCTGTCAGACTTCTGCCAGACAACATTTCCAACGAAATTGTCAGCCCCGAAGACCTCGTCCAACAGGAGTCGCATGCGGTGCTGTTCAACATCATCCAGATGAACCCAAATACTTCCGTCAACTGTGAGGAGTTCTTTCATCAGCAAGAGCCGATCTCTCATGAAAGAGAGCCAGGTCGAATGCTCCATCCAGTCGTCGTAATGCTCAAAGACCTGGCCTGTGTTGAACGGGGGGTCGATGTAAATAAGTTTTACATTGCCACGATATTCACGACGGAATGAGGGTGATTCATTCAAAACTCGAAGCGCATCAAGACTGTCGCCGACAAAAAGTAGATTGTCGTGTTCAGGAAATTGCTCGTCTACAACGCCAAAAGCATCGCCAAATTCCGTTAGGCGAACTTCTCGGGCAGCAGGGTGAGAACGATCGACCCAGACGGGTTTTCCATGCTCGTCTGAGGGTGACAATAGGAACTTATCCTTGTTGGGCCAAACGAGTTCAAGTCGTACGTTACTCATCCGCCCCCTTTGGTCACATTGTCGAGTTTAGCCAACCCTTCCGACATCTTTTAGCGGCTTGGTGCTCTAAACCCAGGGAAGCAAGTTATTAGCTAGCGCATCCGTTATTTGAGAGGGCAGACGAGGTGAAACCGAGACTGTCCAGCAGCAGGAGGATTTGGGAGGCAACTACAGTTTCAGATGGATCGCTCAGCACTCGAAACAGGAAGTCAGATGGTTCCTGCACTTTTGAGACTTCCCACCCGTGAATTCCCAAATCCTTGCGAAGTTTAGAAACACTGTTTACAGATGTATCAATAAAAGTAAACGTGAGCAGGACGAAAGATCCCCATGTTATGTAGCGAAGCCTTCCTTGGCATTCCTCAGCTTGAATGGAAAAGGACGCAATTCTAATTTTGTTAGTTACCTCAACAGGTGAAGCCTTAGTCACAATCGCTTCGATCCGAGTAAGTTCATCCTCCAACCCGGGGGTTACTGTTTGCTGGGGGCTTCGGGACGGGGACTTTGGAAGCCTTGCCTTTACTCCATCCACTTTGTGAACCTGGCGAGCGCCTCAGTTTGAATTGTCGGAGTCACGTGCGTGTAGATATTCAGTGTTGTGCTTATGTCGGAGTGGCCAAGCCTCTCCTGCACAATCTTGGGATTAGTGCCTGACTGAAGAAGAAGCGTCGCGTGAGTGTGCCTGAGTCCCTTCAATGTGATTGAGGGCAGATCACTGATGCTGAGTTGAGCCTTGGCTACCAGCCTTGACCATCTAGCAGTGACATCATTCGGGATCCTGAGTTCATTATTCAGGGTTGCGAAGATGAATGCGTCATTTGCAACGAACTCTGGCCCCAAGAGTGCTCTCAGCTTTTGGTATTCGGAAAGAACGTCCAAAGTCTTGGCATCAATCATCACTGATCTTGCCTTGTAAGTTTTCGTTGACTTCACCACACGAGATGCCGAGACGTCCGCAGCTCGACGAATAGCAAGTGTTGAAGTTGAGAAGTTTAGGTCCGCCCACTTAAGTGCTACTGCTTCGCTCCTGCGCATACCGGTCATAGCGATTAGGAGCCACATGGGATAGAGGTCATCATCGGTCTCAGAGTTAATCCAAGTGAGAAGGTCGTTCAGTTGTTTCTTAGTCAGAACCTCTTCAGAAGCAGTCACGGATCGGGTGCGCCTCCCCTGTTTCGGAGCCTTGACCGTGCGGTGCTTCGCTGGGTTATTGAAGATTAGGCCCAGATCTTTTGCGGATTCAAAGATTGCTGCGAGTACAAGGTGGATTTTGGAAACAGTCGTCTCTGAAAGAGCCGAGCCGAATGCTTTCACATCCTTGCGACCGGACGAGCGCAACTTCGAGTACAGGAGTCTGATCTCGGAAGGTTGAATCTCAGACATAACGCGATTTCCGAAGAATGGTTTGAGGTGAGTGCGCACAATCTTCCTGTAACCCATCAGAGTCGACCCGGCCACATCAAGATCCGCAAGCCATTCCTCAGCGAAAGCAGAGAAGCGAGTGTTTGCCTCAACCGCTGAGACTCCCATGGTGGTTCTGGCAAGTGCCGTGGCTAGGTCTTGCTCTGCCATTCTTTTGGACGCGTATCCGCTCTTTGAAATTCGCTTTAGGGGGCCATTAGGCATCTCAGGGTCAGCAGGGACGGTCGCCTGCCACCGGTGAAGAATTCTTCCGTCAGGTGCCTTGTAACTAAAAACCGTACCCTTACCTTGAAGGCGCTTAGTCATCCTGATTAGCCTTTACCTGAATGTCTAAAAGCTGAATCAGCGCGTCCTTGAGGATTAACTTCTTGCGGCCGCCTAATGGCAAAACCGGAAGTCGCCTTTCCTTCACCGCTTTTCCAACAGTTTTTCGATCGACGCGAAGGATTGCTGCAACCTCTTGAATTGTCAAAACAGCCTTGGGGTATGCCCGAAGCTCATCTAGTGTCATTGTTCCTCACTCGCACTTGCTTTAAGTTAAGTACCATTCTAGCACGACTTTTGGGGTTTTATGGTGCCTTTTTCAAAAAAAGTGCGATGATTGAGTTATGTCGGAGAAAAAAATAGTTGTGACGAGACTGCTTGAACCAGCGAAGTATCAAGCTGTCGGGCCCACATCGGGCGTAATCAGACCCCTTGAAGTACCGTCGGACTTTTCTTACAGCGTCAGGATCGAGGATCTCCCAGCTTTGGAAATTGGGGGGAAATGGGATGGCGATAGGCTTCGCGTCACCCATCTCTCTATGGATCTCGACAGCGGCCTAAATGCTACCCATCTGATTCGGGTCAAACTCCCCGATCTGGTCAATGCCGTTGCTGCGGATGCCGTGCCAAACTCAGAGCTTTGGAGGTCCAGGGAAAAGTTTGAGCAGTTCCCACCGCATGGGAAACCAGAGCAATATTCGCGGATTGCTCAGCTGTACTGGTTTCATCACCTCTCCTGGGGTGCGCCTCGACAGGTAATTATGGACTTTATGGGTTGGTCTAGAAACAACACAAACTTTCACCTAAAACAAATCTCCCAGGTGATCGAGTTGCCGGCTTCGAGGGAGTCTGCTTCCGCAAGACAAATCCGCACCCAAAAACAGTGAGTGGCGAGAGCCGGTTATGTACATTTTGCTACTCGTCCTTATACAGTAACAATCTTTGAAGTTAAGGTACTAACGACGCTCAACTTAGACAGCCGTCGTAACGTCCCAAACCATAGGTTTGGGGAACGTTGACGACGTCTACCTACTGATCGGCCAATTGTCACAACGTCAAAAAATGACGATTTTTGACATTCCGGACGTTCTAGTCTTCCGAGTCAATTTCCATGGACCCGGAGTACTCATCGAGAATCCCGGCTTTGATTGTCCGGTGAGCCACAGCAAAAAGTTCGAATGCTATTCCAGACTTTTTTGCGTCTCGGGAGACTCTGTTCCAGACATTCTTCTGTCCCTTTAAGACACCCTGCTTTAACTCGTCGGCCCTGATTAGCTCTAGTGCTTTTGTAAATCTTTCATTCCGAGCTATCAATTCAGCCCAGTTGATATCCTTGCTTCGGTCATGGAGGGTGTGGCGAAGCATGGGTGCAGTGTGCCTGAGTAGTTCGAGCTTTTTAGACGGCAATGGAACCCTGCTTTTTTCGCACGAGAGCGCAAGCTTCGGGTCATCGGGCTTCCCGGTGAGGCTCCACACTAGGTCTACGTCGCCCTTCTTCGCTGAACCGCCTCGCATTCCCGCGTCAGCGTTTTTACCGGTGTGATCAATGCGAATATAGGCGATTCCGCGCGACTTTAGAGCCTTTCCGGCGTGGATGTAGAACTCAAGCCAAGTTGAATTTGAGTTTTCATCTCCACTAATGGTGCGTGAAACCGTGTCTATGATCACCAGGCGTGGCTTTACTCGCTCAATGATTTCCACTAGCTGCCGTCCACCTTTAGCAGTGTCTAGGGGATCCATCTCCGGAAAGGAGGAGTAAACAAGGTTCTCGATGTCTTTAGCTTGATACCCCATGTTTCTTAATCTGGGTACTACATCGCCCTTTACCGTGTTTTCGTGGTCAAAATAAAGAACCTTCATCGGCTCCAAAGGTGGAAGTCCCAAAGCTGATTTTCCACTTGCGAGCGCCGCACAAATTTCCAGCACAACTAGGCTTTTGCCCAGTCCGGCTTCGGCGTATACGGCGTGTGAGCGCTCATCACAAATAAGGCCAGGCACCAGCCATACCTCTTCGGATTCATCGGCAAAAGCACTTTCCCAATCCACGATATTGAGATGCACCGCCGCAGGCTCTGGTGGGCTTGATACGGCTGAGGACTGAGAATCGCCAGTCAATGGGTATTCCACCGTTTCAAACTTCGGCCCTCTGGGTGTTGCCGCACCGAGCTGGATTGCCCCTCCCCCACTGCGACGGATTAGCGTGTTGACTGCTTCCTCCTCTGTCAGCCCAATTCTCAAAGCAGCATCCACAAGGGCAGTCACCCCTTCTTCAAACGGAATTTCTCCACCCGATATCAGTGAGCCGATTTTCAAGCCACTCTTGAACAGGGTGCTATTTCTGGAGCCCTCTCGACTCGACAAAACTGCCTCAACCTCACCTTCAAGAGCGGACAGTCCGTAGGAGGTGATCGGATCGCAATACAGTTCCATGTCATCAAGAGGAAGTCCTGCCGATGGGCTCCCGGACCTAGATGAGCTAACAAGCTCTAGTACCTGAGAATTCAACTCCAAGGGTTCTTTCTCAAAAGGTGACCGATCAACCAGCCACTCGTAACAAACACCCGATACGTGCCGAGATCCAGGAAGCAGAACGTAGCCATTGTGCTTGATGTCAATGCCTGGCGAATCTACACCTAGGCTCCCACGCAGCGTTATCCCCTCAGGAACTCTGTAATAGAGGTGCATTCCCCTGGTGGAGCGACCATCGACCACCTGAGCTCCTGTGATTGCCGCCCAAGACTGGCCGAGAGGCTCCGTCAACCAAGTTTCAAACAAATCCCAGCTGGCATCGCCACCATTTCTTGGATCAATATCAAAAACCATCAGGCCTGATAACTTCAGATTCACAGCCCAGTTGCAATTTGGGAATTTGGAGTACCACTCAGAGATAACCTCTGCATCCTGCGTGGCAGCATCCATGCCGTTGTTGGTGACAGGGTGCTTGCCAGCGCTGTTGTCGTTTTCGTGTGCATCTCCGCAAGTGCACCTTCCCTCCGTGATTCCGTGCACAGGAAATACAAAAAAGTTCTTAGTTGTGATACCTAAGAGTGTTTCCAGGGATAGTGCTGGGTATTCATTGTGTAAAGCCGTCATTTTGAACCTTTCCTTAGTTATATGGGACCTTGTTTAAGGCAGGTTCCATTATGGCGACGAAAAGGTTGCTAGTAAAGCAGTGTTCGCCCAAGGCGTTAGGAGCGGAGCTACTCTCTATCTGGTGTGCAAGTCAGTGTGCGGACTCTAATGGTCCAAGAAACCCATTGATGTGCAAGTGTTGTGCAAATAGGAAAGAAGAACGGTTCAAAATTGCCACAGATTCGCCTAAATTCTTTTTAGGTACAAGAGGTATGGGCTGTTCGAATCCCCCATTCTCCGCGCAGTGTGAAAACGCTTATTCACTAATGAGACAGTGAAAAACCCTCTGAGAAAT
>JACCDN010848739.1_pt1 | contig 12944 bp, 8 predicted proteins | sample 7441691 | NCBI WGS metagenome assembly JACCDN01 (sample SAMN15323439, study PRJNA562643) | freshwater metagenome | isolation source: river surface water | place: USA:Blue River Watershed | collected 2017-08-16 | reverse complement strand
GACCAAGATTCATCACGCCGTATTCTATCCGACCAAATCAAGGAAGTCCTTTCTGAGCTTACTCCAAAAGAGCGCAAGATTCTTGAATTGCGATATGGACTGCTCGACGGTGTGCAACACACTCTCGAAGAAGTAGGAGCGGATTTTGGTGTCACTCGCGAGCGTATTCGCCAAATCGAAGCCAAAGTTCATGAGAAATTGAGACACAACGAAAAAATCGCCCGCCTAAAAAATTATTTTGATTAAAATACTAACAGTAAAAATATGTCTTTATTATCTTTATTTAATAAAAAAGAAATTCCCGATCCAGATCAAGAGGTTATTGATCAGCTTAAAAAGGCAGGTTCTAATTTATCAAAAGAGCATGCGATAGATTTTTTCCTTTATTTTCTTAATCCAGAAGACGCTCAAAAAGCGGAATTATTGATTAAAGGAAAGTATCCAGAGTCAGTAACGAATGTTAATATTTCCGCTAGTGGTTCTGATGTATTATGCCAAGTTAATATTAGAATGGTACCTGAGTTTAGTAAACTGCAATCAGTTAGATTGTTTTTTACCAACATTGCCCGGGAATTAAATGGTATGTATGATGGTTGGGGGTGCGGGATTGAAAATTAGAACTATAGGACTGCCCATACCCGGTTTGGGTGTGGTATAATTTTATTATGACAAGATTGATGTCATTTGTACCAGGCGAATACTTTCATATTTACAACCGAGGCACTAATAAGATGCGGATTTTTCTCAGTGATTACGATTATTCGCGGTTTCAAATGTTGTTATATACAGCAAATAGCAAGGAAACCATAAGGTTTTCAGATATAAACAAAGAAGACCCATACCGGGTATGGGAAATAGAAAGAGGTGAGACGCTGGTCGATATTGGAGCATATACTTTAATGCCAAACCATTTCCATCTTTTGATTAAATCCAAAAATGAAAAAGATACCGCTCTCTTTTTACAAAGACTACTTTTAAGTTACGCAAAATATTTTAATTATAAAAATGATCGGACAGGAGCTCTTTTTCAAGGTAAATCAAAAGCAGAACATTTAACAAATAATTTGTATTTAAGGTATATCTATAGTTATATTCATTTAAATATTGTAAAATTAGTTCAATCTGATTGGAAAGAGACTGGAATAAAAAACATAAAAAAAGTGAAAGAGTCTTTAAATAATTATAAATTTTCTAGTTTTCTAGATTATTTAGGAGTTGAAAGGCTAGAAGGTAAGATATTAAACAAAAAGGCATTTCCGGGATATTTTGATGAAGTAAATGACTTTGGAAAGGAAATAGAAACATTTACTAATTATAATAATAGTTTACCCAAACCAGGTATGCGGGATAATCAAAAAAATGTATAGAAAAAAGTCACCTCAAAAATTTAAGTCGGTTTTTGAAAAAGCACTAAGCTGTTTTCCAGAGCTTCATGATACTTATGTTTGGATACATGAAAAATCACTTTTTGGTGTTCAGCACACATTGCGTGCGTATCCACCGTTTGTCGTATTGCATTGGCCGAAGAAAAAGTGGGTATACCCAATAGTAATAAATAAAAATAAAACAAAGAATTTATCTTTCTATAATTTAACCCAAGATGAACAGGTTGGTTTAATCTTGCATGAACTTTCTCATATTTCAGTATATATAAAATGTACACGCATGGATATTGCTAAATATTATATGTATAAATATTCCACAAATAAAGTTTGGGTTCGCGAAATGGAGAAGGAGACAGATCTGAGAGTTATTGAAAAAGGGGGGGGCGAGTATCTGTATAGTGTACGACTTCATTTTTTAAAATTCCGTATCCAAAATAAGTATCTTGAAACAGAAGATACATATATGTTACCGAGTGAGTTTTTGGATCAAATGAAAAGATTTCCAGATTTATATAGTACACAAACCATCGAAAAACTACGTTCCGATTTTGAGAGTGTAAAAAGTATTCCAGGATACAAAGAGATATATCATGGTACAATACCAATCTCTCGCAAAATCAAGCACGGGGCAAAAACAGTTTATAGCTTTATACCAGAATTTATACAAATGGTATATTTAGTTCTGATTAAGAAAGAATACAAAGATTAAAAAATCCCTCAAATGAGGGATTTTTTAATTTAAGTATTTTTTATTTCAATAGCATTTCGAGAGTGCTGTTTAGTGTGTCTTCATCAGCTCCCTTGATTGGGTATTGTTTACCTTCTTTTGTAACTATTATTGAGTGAGGTGTGCCTTGGACCCCAGCTTTTTCGCCATCCTTTATTTGAGCCTCAATTTTAGCATCGAAAGTATCTTCTGCAAAACATTTATCGAAAGCAGATTTATCAACACCAACTTTTGTTGCAAGGGTAGGAAGCAAGCTTAAATCGAATCCATTGTTTGCAGGTGTAACTTCAAAAATATTATCTACATATTTCCAAAATGCATCATTGCCTCCAAGGCTTGCTACACATTCTGTCGCACGAGCCTCTACAAGAGCTTTTGGGTGCATATCAAGAGGGAAGTGCCTATATACCCAAGCAATTTTGCCTGGATATTTAGCCATAGCAGTGTTTAAAGATTTATGAAAGTTTTTGCAGAAAGGGCATTCGAGGTCGGAATACTCTACAATCAAGACTTCTGCTGTAGCTAAATCTCCGCGTACGTGGTCGCTTGCTGTAACAGGGGCTATTACAATATTGGTTTCTTCTTGGGTAGTTGCTTCTTTATTTGGCAAAGCGTCTTTTTGTGGTGGGAGCTTGGTTATTATAATTCCCATCATAATCAGAAATCCTGCAGCTATGATTGCCATAGGTGTGGATAATTTTTGTTGTGTATTATTTTCCATAATCACATTGTAGCATACAAAGCACTTGCACAAAATACTTTCCTGTATGATATAATGTACTTATAAAGGTCTAAATTATTATTTTTTAATTTCACAAATTTATTATGACATGTAATTGTAATGGAAAATGTGGTTGCGGAATGGGTACTATTGCAAAGGTGTTACTTATCGTAGGGGGCCTTAATTGGGGTCTTGTAGGAGTAGGAATGCTTATGAATAATGGACTCAATCTTGTAAACATGATTTTTGGTTCATGGCCAATGGTAGAGGCAATCGTCTACATCGTTGTAGGTATTGCAGCTATCGTAAGTATCTTTGGGTGCCCATGTGCAAAGTGTAAAGCATGCCGTTCATGCGATACAACACAAGCTACTGGCTCTTCAATGTAATTTAGGTTTTTTAAATAAAAACACCCCAAATTCTCTATCATTTGGGGTGTTTTTTTATTCTCTTATTTCTGAAACTAGCTTGACAAATAAGCATATTTTGGCTATTATGTACTTTATAATGACTACGACTTTCGACATCGTTTACTACATACTATTGTTTTTTGCTATCTACTTCCAAGTCTTTTTCCTTGTTGTTTTTTTTGAAAACAAGAAGCATTTAAAGGAATCTTTGCCTTTTAAATTAAATCATTATCCGAGCGTTACATTCCTCATACCTTGTTGGAACGAATCCTCGACAATTCTTTCGACAATCGAATCTGTCCTATCTGTTGATTATCCAAAGAGTAAATTACAAATAATTGTCATTGATGATGGCAGTACCGACAGCACTTGGCAAAAGGTCCAAAAATTTTCGAAAAATTCTCAAATCAAACTTTTAAAAAAAGAAAATGGTGGCAAGCACACTGCACTTAATTATGCATTACAATACGTTACATCAGAGCTTGTAATATCTTTTGATGCCGACACAAAAATAAACAAGGACTCACTTTTATACGCAGTACAATATTTTAACAAAGACAAAGATTTGATGGCATTGGGTGGGGCAGTCTTGATAGAAAATCCAAAGAGCATTGCTCAACGCGCACAAAGTGTGGAGTATCAAATGTTCTCTTATACAAAAAGGATGCTCGGATTCATGGGTGGGGTACTGGTCGTACCCGGAGCATTCTCTGTTTTTCGCAGAGAAATTTTTGACAAAGTTGGGGGCTACACAAAAGGGCATAGTCTAGAGGATTTGGAATTAACATTCCGTATACACGACAATGGATACAAAGTGGATCATTGTCATACTGCTATTGTTACCACCAAGGGCCCATCGACGATTCGTGCTTTATTCAAGCAGAGGTTGCGCTGGGGATACGGATTCCTCTCAAATGTTACCGATTACAAGAGCACAATTTTAAATAAAAAATTTGGTAATTTTGGGTTCTTTACACTACCAATGAGCGTATTTTCTTATGTAATGATTGTTTTTGTTTTCTTCTTGTCACTGTATAGATTGGGCCTTTTTGTGGCAGATAAAATAATTAAAATTAATCTTGTTGGTATACACAACTTTTCTTTCAAATTCGATTCCTTTTTTATTAGTACTAGCGCTGTCAACCTAATCGGGCTCACTATGTATATGCTCATTTTCACTGCTATATTTATGGGTAAGAATATATCAAAGGTAGAGCGTGTTAGTTTCCGCTCACTTGCAGCATTCTTGGCTTTATACAGCATCTTGGCACCATTGTGGATATTAAGAACACTAAACAATTGGCTATTTAAAAAAGGGGTTGCATGGAGGTAGTTATTAGTATATAAATATCATATGTCAATTAAACGATACATTACAGTTTTTATAATCACAGGTCTTATTTTCACTTTCACTTTTTGGCTTAGCAACCAATTAAGCTCAAGTAAAGTACGCGAAGTCCGGGATCTCGAGGATCAGATTGCACTCAACATTCTTTCGACCGAGACTCGATATTCATTACTACAAAACTCTACTTGCGACCACATTAGTACAAACAACACAAACGATATTGGCCTCAACAGCGAGCTTACTGATATGGCACACCGTGTCAAATTTATGGCAAGCCAATTAGGTCCCGACAATGAAAAGGTGATATCTCTCAAGAAGTATTACACACTATTGCAAATCAAGGATTACTTGCTCACCAAGGAGCTCTATAATCGTTGCGGGACACATATCGTATCCATCTTGTATTTGTACCAAGAAGGCTGTACAGAGTGCGTTAAACAATCAATCATCCTAGATGACCTAGCGAGTACTTACCCCGAGATTCGTGTTTATTGGATAGACAAAGATTTGCAAACACCAGCATTAGATACGCTTATATCGATACTTGGCATCAAGAGCACACCGAGTATTGTGATCAAGAATAAAGTATACGACAGCCTGCAAACCACTGCTGATATAGAGAGCTACATTCCACAAATAGCAAAATGGAAAAAAGAAGCCGAAGTTAAAGAAAAATTGAAAGAAACAACAAAAGATAAAACAGATTCTGATACAAGTAATACAGAAAAACAATAAAACCCCGTAAGGGGTTTTATTGTTTTGGGGTGAATATGTTTTTAATTTTTTGGAATATTGTTTTATTTATTTTATTTTTTAGTATAATATTCTCCTTTTTTAAAGAAGATATTATTTTATTCTGACTCAATATTATTTCATTTAGGTTTGTAACATTTGGGATAATAATTTTCTCATTAATATTATTATTTTGTTTTTGGTACTCATTCATAAATGGTGGGGGAGTAACATTTTCTTTTTTAATTTTATTATTCCAATCGGTTAATGTTCCTAGATCTTTTATGTGAAAATATTTTGCAAATTCTGTTTGATTTTTTATTTTAATAATTTTTAAAATTAGTGGATCGCTCACACCAAGATTTATAAGTTCATTTTTTCTCATACCTCTTACATGCGCTGGTAAAAATTTCCACATTACATAAATGTTGAATTCTTTTTCTTTATACACATGATTTTTGGCATTCTTTGGCATTTACTAATTATATATTAATAAATTTTCATTTTCAACTAACTAAAAGGGTGAAAAACACGTGTTTTACTATAGTTATAAGTCATATTTTTTGTTACAATTATTTATATGGTTTTGTTATTTATTAATACTAAAAAGGTTTTCTTCCTCGTAGCAATTTTATTGTGTTTTTTTATTTTTCCAGTTTCTGTTTTAGCAGATGAAAACACGGAAGTAAATAACGAATCTCAAATTTCAACAGAGAATGTCGCCACAGAAGAACAAACAGAACCGGAATCAAACATTGAATCTAGTGAAAGTGTTTCAAATGTGATTTCAGTACCAGTTGAAAATATTTTGCCAGATGTCACTGAAGAGATAAATTTAAATAATGATATAAATATCGAGGACCAAAATATTTCAACAAATGAAGTGGAAGTGGAAGTTGAAGTTGAAATAAAACCCCTAGATCCAACTCCACTCGAAACTATAGTTGAGGGTGGAGCATTAACAGAAGCCGAAGCTAAAGTTGAAACAGAAACTACGTCAGAAATTATTTCAAACGAAAAAAGTTCTTCTACTGAAATTATCTTACCCGAAATTATTATTCCCGAAGTTGAGCTAGATTTGGAACCGACAATAGTTGAAGAATTTACAAAGAATGGAAAACTAGTGGTAGTATCCGCAACTGAAGAGCAAGAATTAATCAAGCCAATGATTAATGTTCCAGTCCGCACAAAAATTCCAGAAATATTTAAAGTTGGACAAGAAGATCAAATAAAAATAAAATGGCAAAACAACGGTAATGAAGAAATGCAATTTGAAACATTTGACGAAGATGGTAATGGATTGATCGATCATGTGGCATGGGTTGTGCCACACCTTTCAGTTCAAACATTTGAAATCATTTATATTTCGAATGCGTTGCAATTAGACGCAGATAAAAATACTATTGCAGATATTTATGACTTAGTTAGTACGAAAGATCAAAATTATGCTAGCCTCACTGACGGTCAATATGTACGCGTCACCTTCGAAAAACTTTTGGATAATACAAAAGATATTACTTTGTATGCAAGACCAACAGATTCCAACTCTCCCGCAAAAATTGAAGTATATACAATAGATGGAGTGCTAATTGCCACATTTGAAAATGTAGACCAAGATGGTAAATACAGGATTTTATTAACAAACTTAGTTGGGGAAGCCAGTGTTTTTGATTTAAAAATTATTGGAAATGTAGATATTGACCAAATCATCGATCCACCAGCTATTGCTTATTGGGTGGGCGGGTCAGGTAACTGGTCTGATGCGGCTAACCACTGGGCAACTAGTTCTAATGGAACGCCCGGAGCGTTGAATGCTCCTGATGCAACTAGTGCGGTTATATTTGATGCTTCTTCGGGTAGTGCCTCAGATATTATAAATATAGACACAGCTGTTACAATTGGGTCACTGACTATTAATGGGTATACGGGTGCACTTACTCAAAATGAAGATCTAGCAATTACAAATTTAAGCGGAGGTACTGGAAGCTATTCTCAAACTTCTGCCGCCGCGTTCTCTGCTGTTGATCCTGCAACAAATACATTTTCTGCAACAGGTAATTTTTCTGTCACCGCCGGTACTTTCAAGCGTTATACTGGTATCGGAATCAGTTCAGATCCTTTTTTGGTTTACGATGTGTATGGTTTACAAGGAATGAAAACAAATTTAAGCAATTCTTATAAATTAAATAATGACATAGTAGCTACCGTGACTTCTGGTTGGAATTCTGGTGCAGGATTTGTTCCAATTGGAGACAGCACCACAAACTACAGCGGAATATTTGATGGAGATAATTTTACTATTAGTAATTTATATATTAATTCTACAACAGTAAACTATGTTGGTCTTTTTGGTTACTCAAACAATAGTATAAAAAATTTAGTTTTGACAGGGGCAAATATTACAGCTGTAGGTACTGCAGGTGTGGCAGGTAGTGCAGGAGCTGCGGGTACATCGGGTGTGACTCCAACCGCAGGAGGTACTGGAACGGCTGGTACGGTAGGAAGTGCACTATATATAGGAGGGGTAGTCGGCTACAATGTTGGCTCAGTATTAACGGTTAGTATTGCTGGTAGTGTTACAGGGACTGGAGGTACAGGAGGAACAGCTGGTAATGCAGGAACTGGAGGAAATACAACAAGTGGTGCAACAACAGCGGGAGCTGGGGGTGCATCAGTTAGTAATGCCGCAGCTGTTGGAGGTATAGCTTATGTTGGAGGACTTGTTGGATATTCACAACAAGGAAGTATCACAGCAACTAGTTCTGTTGCCGTGTCTGGTACTGGAGGTACAGGTGGTGCAAGTGGTAATGGTGGTGCAGGAGGAACAAATTCTGGAACAGGAATCGGTGGTGCTGGTGGCGCTGTTGGTGTGCCAGGGGCAGGAGGTATAGCTTATGTTGGAGGACTTGTTGGTTGGGTAAACTCTGGTGCAATTCGAGAAGCTTCTGCTACAGGTACAGTGACCGCTGTCGGTGGTACAGGTGGTGCATCTGGAACTGCAGGTTTAGGTGGAGCTGGTGGAACAGCAGCAATTGGTGGAGCTGGTGGAGCTGGGGGCGCTGGGGGTGCAGGCGGAGTAAGTTATTCTGGAGGACTGATTGGAAACAATTTAGGAACAATTCAAAATGGATCATACGCAACAGGTATAGTGAATGCTACCGGAGGTACAGCTGGTGCTCCATCAGCTGGAGGTGTAGCAGGGGCATCAGCTGTTGCGACTACAGGTACTGCCGCTACTGGAGGTGCTGGAGGTGTCGGAGGTGCGGGAGCTATTGCTTATGCCGGAGGACTTGCGGGAATTAATAGTTCTGATGGAGTTATAACTGGAACAACAACTACTGTTTATTCAACAAGTATTGTTAACGCTACTGGATCAGATGGAATAAATGGAGCACAGGGAGGAATTGGTGGAAATGCAAGTTCAGGTACTGCACATACTGGAGGAACTGGTGGTGCCGGAGCAACTGGCGGCGCCGGTGGAGCTGGCTATGCCGGAGGACTTGTGGGACTTAATGCTGGAGTTATAATTTCTGCAAATTCAGGAACCGGAGCAGTTACTGTTATTGGTGGTGTAGGAGGTGTTGGTGGTGTAGGAGGAAGTGGAGGCGCAAAAGGTTCTTCTGGTGCAAATGGAGCTGGTGGTGCATCAGGTACTGGTGGATCAGCAAATGCATCTTCATCTTATGCTGGAGGTCTGGTGGCTTCTAATACAGGTGTGATTCAAAATTCATATTCTACAAATGCTATTACAGGAACAGGTGGTGCCGGTGGTGCCGGAGCAACTGGAGTTACAGGGCTAACCGGACTTGCAGGTATCGCTGGAGGTACCGGAGGTGCAGGCGGTATTTTATATATCGGAGGTGTGACTGGAAATAACGTTTTAACAATTGACGCAAGTTACCATACAACTGGTGCTATTGTCGGAACTGCCGGTGCTGGTGGCGCAGCTGGTGTTGGTGGAACCGGAGGAACAGGAGCATTAAACGGTGCTGGGGGAACTGCAACAGTCGGAGCCATTATTTATGCTGGTGGAGTTGTTGGAAATAATGCTGGTACATCTATTTTAAATTCATATTCAACTGGAGCGGTTACTGGTACAGGCGGTGCTGGTGGCGCGGGAGCAAATGGAGGCAATGGAGGAACTAGTCTTGCCGGCATCGCAGGTAGTGCAGGAGCGGTGGGAGGTATCGCTTATGTCGGAGGTGTTGTTGGATATACATCGAATGGAGAAATATTAGATTCATATTCTACTGGGGTTATTACTGTTGCCGGTGGTGAAGGAGGTTCTGGGGGTAATGGGGGAACTGGAGGAACGGGAGCTGCAGCTACTACTGGAGGTGCAGGTGCAGTTGGCGCTGCAGGTGGTGTGGGAGGTGCTGCTTATGGAGGAGGTGTAGTGGGAAACTATATTTTAGGACCAATCTCTAATATATATAGTACAGGAAATGTAATTGTTGCAGGTGGTGCTGGCGGTAATGCTGGTGCGGGAGGTGCAGGTGGTAATGGAGGAGCGAATGCTATTGGTGGAGTTGGAGCGATTGGAGGCGCCGGTGGTGCTGGAGCTATTGCTTATGCTGGAGGTATTGCTGGACAGAGTACTGGAGTTATTCAGGGTACATCTTACTCAACTGGAAATATTACAAGTACGGGTGGTACACCTGGTGATGCGGGTGCAGGAGGCGCCGGTGGTGCGACTACTGCAACTTTTAATTCTACTACTGCTGCGGCCGGTGGTGCAGGAGGCGCTGGTGGTGCAGGAGCTATTGCTTATGCCGGAGGACTTGTCGGACTTAATACAAACACAATAAGCAATTCTTATGCTACTGGTACAATAGTGGCAATTGCAAGTACTGGTAAAAATGGAGGAACTCCTGGAGCTGCTGGAAATGGTTCGGCGGGAGGCTCGAGTCATGCTGGCGCTGTCGGTGCAACAGGAGGAGCTGGTGGTGCGGGAAATGTGGCTTATGCCGGAGGACTTGTTGGATTTAATACTTCAACTATTACAAATTCATATATTGAATCAGGTACTGTTACTGGTACAGCTAGTACTGGTGGTAATGGTGCAAATGGTGCTGTTGGAGGAGTAGGTGGAGCAAGTGCTATTGGTGGAGTTGGTGGAGTTGGTGGTGTCGGTGGTGCTTCTGGCGTTAGTTATGCCGGAGGACTTGTTGGATTTAATTCAACAGGTATAGTTCAAAGTTTATCACATGCCACTGTTGCGGTGACTGCTACTGCAAGTAGTGCGGGAAATGGAGGTACTGGAGGAGACGGTGGAACTAGAGCTATTGGTGGTGCCGGAGGTGCAGGAGGAGGTGCAGGAGCTATTGCTTATGCCGGAGGACTTGTTGGGCTTAGTAATGGAACAATTAATAATTCATATGCAACTGGGGCAGTAACGGCGACCGGTGGAGTTGGAGGAAAACCTGGCTCTGGCGGAAATGGTTCAAGTGGAACTACTGGAGCAACAGGAGGAGCAAGTGGAGGTACTGATGTCGCAGCAAACGTATTACTCCGTGTTGGTGGTGCTGCATATGCAGGAGGACTTCTTGGATACAATACAACAAATGGAATTGTGCAAGGTGCTTCTTATGCAAGTGGTAATTCAACTGCAACAGGCGGTGCTGGTGGTGATGGATCTACGGGATCTAATGGTGGAAATTCATCTAGTGCAGTAGCTGGTGCCGCGGGAATTGCAGGAATCAGCGGAGGTACAGGCGGTATTGGAGTTGCAGGTGGAATCGTTGGTTGGAATATAGCTATTGTCAGTGATGATTCTTATGCTAGTGGTAACGTCTCAGCAACTGGCGGTGCTGGAGGTGCTGGAGGAAATGCAGGAACCCCAGGATCAAGTGGGGCCGGTATCGCTGGAGTAGCTGGTGTTGCTGGCGGTGCCGGAGGAGTTGGAGGAATTTCATATGCAGGAGGTGTAATAGCTTACAATGGAGTTTTAGGTACAACAATTAGTACTGTAAATAATTCTGGGATAGTTACATCAAATGGAGGCGCTGGTGGAACAGGTGGAACCGGAGGAAATGGCGGAACAGGAGGAAGTACAACTGGTGCTATTGGTGGTGCTGGCGCAACTGGTGGTGCGGGAGGTGCTGGCGGTGCCGCATATGGTGCTGGAATTACCGCAGTAAATATAGGTTATATTAGTGATGTAAATTATACAATTACAACAATTACAGTTAGTGGTGGTTCAGCTGGAAATGGTGGAGCTGGTGGATCTGCTGGGGCTTCTGGAAATATTTCGGGTAGTACTGGCGCGACTGCTGGAGCCGGAGGTGTTGGTGGTGTTGGAGGAGCTACATATGTTGGTGGGCTTGTTGCTGATAATTCTGGAGTAATTAATGACTCTGTTGTTAGTGGAAGTATTTCTGCTGCTAATAAACCTGGTGGTAATGGTGGAGCCGGAGGTGTGGGTGGCTCTGGAGCCGCAGGAACAGGAGGACACAATGGTGGAGTTGGTGGTGTCGGTGGAGCAGGCGGTGCAAGTGGAAACTTATTCTTAGGAGGAATTACCGGACAAGGTAATGGAAACATTTCACATAGTAGTAGTATTGGAGGTACTATGACTGTTGCAGTTTCTTTGGGAGGTGGCACAGGTTCTGCGGGCGGAGCTGGTGGTGCACCTGGAGCAAGTGGTAGGAATGGAACAGGCGGAGCTGGTGGAGCAGGAGGGGCTACTGGTGCAATTTTTGTTGGTGGATCGATAGGGCACAGTTCTTTAGTTAGTGTAGTTTTTGATACAATTTTTTCTACAAATCATGTTGTTGTAAATGATGACAGTGGTGGAGACGGAGGAGCTGGAGCAAATGGAACTAATGGTGCTATTGGTGGAGTTGGTGGTGTTGGAGGGGCTGGTGGTACAACCCAAGCAACAGCAACAAATGCCGGAGGACTTATTGGAGATATAGTGGGAGCGGGAGCCTCTATTGTAAATTCCTACGCTACTGGAAATGTTACTTTAGAAAGTGATACTGGAGGAACAGGAGGCTCTGGTGGTGTAGGCGGAGATGGAGGCGCAGGTATGACAGGTGGTGCCGGAGCTATTGGTGGAGCAGGCGGAGCCGGTGGTTATGCGTACGGTGGCGGGCTTGTTGGTTTTACTACGACAAATATTTACATAGGAAATTCTTACTCAACAGGTAATGTGACTGTCACTGCTGGAAATGGTGGTGCAGCTGGAAATGGTGGTGCGGGTGGAGATGGAGGATCATCTTCTGCTGGCGGTGCGGGAGCTATTGGCGGAGCGGGTGGATTGGGTGGAATATCTAACACTGGTGGACTGGTGGGTTTTGTTACGTCAGGAACTATTGTTAGTTCCTATTCAACTGGAGTTGTTCAGGGTACTTCTGGTACGGGTGGCAATTCTGGTTCAGGAGGAAATGGTGGAACAGGTGGAAGTGGCGCAATTGGTGGTATTGGAGGCGCAGGAACAATAGGAGCAGTTGGCGGAGCTAATTACACAGGAGGATTAGTCGGGGACAATTCAGGAACAATTCAAACTTCATATCACATTACTGGAGCAGTAACTGCAACTAGTGGTGCCGGCGGTACAGGCGGTGCCGGCGGCGTAGGTGGAACATCCGGAAATATAACTAACGGAACAGCTGCAATT
>JACCDN011167948.1_pt1 | contig 12948 bp, 15 predicted proteins | sample 7441691 | NCBI WGS metagenome assembly JACCDN01 (sample SAMN15323439, study PRJNA562643) | freshwater metagenome | isolation source: river surface water | place: USA:Blue River Watershed | collected 2017-08-16 | reverse complement strand
ACAGATTGGTTCGATCATCGGACAAATCAACGATATTCAAAACACCATCGCCAGTGCGGTCGAAGAACAAACGGCCACTACCAACGAGATCGGAAGAAATATTACCGAGGCCGCGCAGGGAAGCAGTGAAATCGCGGAAAGCATTTCGAGAGTGGCACAATCCGCACAGGAAACTTCGACGGGTGCGGAAGAAACTCAAAAAATTTCAGAGGAATTGCCCGCCATCTCACGAGAACTTCAAAAACTGATTCAGGGTGGCAGCAAATTACACTGAGGAGAATTTATGAAAGCGATCATTATCGACGACGCAAAAACTATGCGATCTATCCTCGGAAAAATCCTGAAAGAGGTGGGGTTTGAAATTGTTGAGGCAGGTCATGGGCAAGAGGCTTTGGACAAACTGAAAGAAACCGGGCCTCTTGATTTGGCTCTGGTCGACTGGAATATGCCGGTCATGAATGGGCTCGAATTTATCAAGGCGATTCGCGCCATTCCTGAATTTCGTGACATGTGGATCATGATGGTCACGACAGAAACAGAAATGGACAATATGGTGAAGGCGATGGTGGCCGGCGCAAATGAGTACGTGATGAAACCCTTTACCAAAGAAATCATTCTCGGAAAACTTGAAATCATGGGGCTTCTTCCTGCAACCGCTCAAACGTAAAATAAAGTCGGGGATTTTAAATGGCTGAAACAACAAAAATTCGTGTCTTGGTCGTTGATGACTCTGCCGTCGTTCGCCGTATTCTGACCGATATTCTCGCAACAGATCCCATGATTGAACTGGTGGGAACGGCTGCAAATGGAAAAATCGGTTTGGCACTCATCGACTCTCTCAAACCCGACCTCGTCACGCTGGATATCGAAATGCCCGAATTGAACGGGTTGCAAACCCTGAAAAAAATCAGGGAGACTAACAAAACACTTCCGGTCATCATGTTCAGTTCTCTCACTCAAAGAGGAGGAATTGAAACCCTCGAGGCCCTAGGGCTAGGGGCTACTGACTATGTGACCAAACCCACGAATGAATCTTCCGGGCTCAACTCGGCAAAAGATACGATTCGAGAGCAGGTTTTACAAAAAATTCGTTACTTCGGGGGCAGAAGAAAAGGAATCTCCACTCCCTCGGGTGAAGCCATCACAAAACCCACTTCCCCCATCAGAACGAATTTATCTTCACCCGTCTCCTCACGTGTCGACCTTGTTGCCATTGGAGTATCGACGGGCGGCCCCAACGCACTGGCCGAAATTTTTCCGAAGCTACCCCAGAACTTTCCTGTACCCATTGTTATCGTACAACACATGCCGGCCTATTTCACAAAAGTATTGGCCGATCGTTTGAGTTCACAATCCAAACTTCAAGTTCAGGAAGGAGCAAACGATATTGCCCTAAAATCCGGGCATGCATGGTTGGCACCCGGCGGTTTTCACATGGTGCTTCAAAAGAATAATGGAAGCGTCCAAATCAAGCTCAATGAGGATCCTCCTGAAAATTCCTGCAGGCCCGCTGTGGATCCACTTTTTGCGTCTGCCGTTAAAATTTATGGTCCCAACATGCTGGGAGTCATTTTAACAGGAATGGGAAAAGATGGATTTCGGGGATGTGAGTTGATTCGACAGGCGGGAGGGCAGATTTTAGCACAAGACGAGGCGAGCAGTGTGGTCTGGGGAATGCCCCGATTTGTCGCCGAAAGTGGACTCGCCGACAAAGTGATTTCTCTTCATGAAATTGCGGATGAAATCGTACGAAGAGTTCATGTGGGACGAGTTTGCACTCAAGGATTTCCTTCATGAATAAGACAGACTTTGAATATTTAAGAGCATTTATCCGAGAGCAGAGCTCGATTGTGATTGAGGATGGGAAGGAGTACCTGGTCGAATCTCGACTCATGCCCTTGATCAAAACCGAAAACATTTCTTCGCTTGAGACACTGATTGCTCAACTCCGCAGCCAGCCGGTGGGCCCCCTTCATCACAAGGTAGTCGATGCCATGACTACCAATGAAACCTACTTTTTTCGTGACATCCACCCATTCGAAACCCTCAAAAAAATGATCTTCCCAGAACTCATTCAGAAAAAAGCACTGGAAAAAACTCTCAACATCTGGTGTGCCGCGAGCTCCAGCGGCCAAGAACCCTACACGATCGCCATGACTTTGCGTGAAGTTTTACCCAACATTCAATCCTGGAAAATCAATTTTATCGCGTCAGACATTTCAGAAAACGTACTGAACTACGCTCGTGAAGGAGTTTACACCCAATCGGAAATCAACCGAGGGTTACCCGCTCCTATGCTCGTAAAATATTTTGAAAAGTCGGGAGCAAACTGGAAGCTAAAACCTGAGCTACGCAACATGATTCACTTCAAAAACGTAAACTTGATCGGAGCTTGGCCTTCCATGCCTCCCCTCGACCTTGTCTTCATGAGAAATGTACTCATCTACTTTGACTCTGATACCAAAAAAAAAATCCTGGGACGCATTCGAAGTATTCTCAGAAAAGAGGGATACCTTTTTTTGGGAGGGGCAGAAACAACACTGAATTTGGACGATCAATTCTCTAAAGTAATTTTTGGAAAAAGCAATTGTTACAAACTCAAATAGCAGGATGAACACTGAGGAGAAATTTTTATGAATATTCTTGTCGCAGATGACAGTAAAGCCATGCGCATTATTGTGATTCGACATTTAAGACAAGCAGGCTTCGACGGGCATAACATTACAGAAGCACCCAACGGAGCCGAAGCCCTGAAGATGATCCAGGCTTCTACGCCAGACTTGGTCCTCTCTGACTGGAACATGCCTGAAATGACCGGCATCGAATTGCTTCAAGAATTAAGAAAACTCAACAACCCCGTAAAATTTGGTTTTGTCACATCTGAATCCACCGCAGAAATGCGACAGAAGGCTGTAGAATCAGGGGCTCTGTTTCTGATTGCAAAGCCCTTTACTGTCGATGTTTTTCAAAAAACACTGGAGGGAATCATAAAATGAACTCATCTCTTTCAATGCAAGATTGGATCAACGCGATGGCCGATGCCACGGGCGAACTCGCAACCAGCACGTTAGGATTTGAAGGCTGTTCTATACGTGAAACGGGAAGTGTCTACCCTGACGGAATGGCAGGATCACTGCTTTCTCTCACCAACACACAAGATTCAATTCAAGTAGGAATTTTAAGCACCCCGGAAGGATGTCGAAATCTTGCAAAAAGTATGTTGGGCATGGGACCGGAAGAAGACCTGACGGATGGAGACATGGCGGATGCGGTAAGCGAAGCGATCAACATTGTCGCTGGTGGAGTCAAAAGAAGATTGAGTGGAGACTCTCCCCTTCAATTGGGACTTCCCCTTTTTATCAATGGTCGCATCGAGCCTGGAGATCGTCAAGAACCGATGTTTGCGAAAGCGATGGTGGGGCCCATCGAAATCTGCCTTGTCGTTTTACGTGAAAAATAACCTTATAAAAAAAAGGTTTTGTAAGTGTTTTTTTTGCTCTACAATACGGTTTCTGCTCAAAAGGAATTTTTATGAAAGCTCTTATTCTGGACGATTCAGAGGGCGTTCGCATGATTTTTTCCCGCTTGTTGCTTGAGGCTGGATACCAAGTAATTGCTTGCACCAAAGCAAGTGAGGCTCAGGAATCCTTGGCAGCAGACCCCTCTTTTGACTTCATCCTCGTAGACAGGAATATGCCAGAAATGAACGGGCTGGAATTTATCGCCTGGGTTCGAAAAAATCCGACCTATGAAAAAATACGCCTCATTCTTCTTACGACAAACCCCGATTTTCAGGAAGTTCAACTCGGACTCGAAGCCGGTGCCGATGACTGCATCATGAAACCCTGCGGTCGCGAAACAATTTTACAAAAACTTGAAATGATGGGCCTTTCAAATCAAAGCTAGGGCAAAAGAAAAAATTTATGAAACCCGAAGATTTTTCATATTTGCAAGATTTTCTTAAAAAGCAGTCAGCTATTTTACTGGCTCCCGGAAAAGATTACCTTGTCGAATCGAGGCTCATGCCCTTGGCACGTCAGGAAGGATTCGCCACCCTCGACGCCTTTTTTGCTCACCTGAAAAATCATCCGGTCGACCGGGTGCACCGAAAAGTCATCGATGCCATGACCACCAACGAGACCTTTTTTTTCAGAGACATCCATCCATTTGAGTGTCTCAAAAAAACAGTCCTCCCGGAAATCATCAAAAAACGCTCTGCTGAAAAAACGCTCACCCTCTGGTCGGCCGCCTGTTCGACAGGACAAGAAGCTTACTCCATTGCCATGCTCATCAAAGAACATTTTCCAACCTTAATGGGCTGGAAAATTTCTATTGTCGGAACAGATCTTTCCGAGTCCGCCCTCGCCAAAGCTCAAGAAGGTGTCTACACCCAAACCGATGTCAACCGTGGTTTGCCCGCCTTCTTGCTGGTCAAATACTTTTCAAAGAAAAAAGACAATTGGCAGATCAGTGACGAAATCAAGAAAATGACTTCCTTCCGCTCAATCAACCTCATTCAACCTTGGCCGCCGATGCTCCCCTTCGACGTCATTTTCATCCGAAATGTCCTGATCTACTTTGACGTCGAAACAAAAAAAATGATTCTGAGTCGTCTGGTTCAGCATTTAAAAAAAGATGGTGCTCTCTTTCTGGGAGCCGCTGAATCTGTGCTGAATCTCAACAATGATCTCGAGTGGGTTTCGCTCGGACAAGAAAGTTATTTCAGGCTTAAAGCAAAATAACCTTAACCTTCAAACCTAAGGAGATATCGAATGAAGAAATGGTCATCGTTGTTGGTCGTCGTCCTGTCGCTTTTCCTCTGCCACATCAGCCTGGCAGAAGAAGCGGCACCTGCAGAAGCTCCGGCCGCTCAAGAGCCAGAGAAATCATGGACCATCGGAGCAGAAATGGACCTTGTCTCGCGATATGTGTGGAAAGGTTTTTCTTACAGCAGCGGGGCCTCACTTCAACCCTATCTGTTTGCTGAGTGGAAAAATCTCGGGGCCTACTTCTGGGGAAACCTGATTTTGAACAACGAATTCAACCAAGGCCAATTCAGCGAAATCGATTATGGAGTTTATTACAGCTTCGATTTGGGGCCCGTGAATATCGCTCCGTCTTTCAACTATTACACCTACCCGTCAGATCACATCAGTGCAAACACAGGAACCATTATTGTAAACCTTGCACTTCCCGTAGGACCGATTTCTCTCATCTCTGAAACCATCGTCGATGTGATTGAGTTTCGGGGAGCCACCATGGAACGCTTTGGCATTCAATATGAAAAAGAGATTCATCCGAATGTCAGCCTCAAAACTTCTTCTGTATTTGGAATTGCCAATGGAAAGTTCAATCTCAATTATGGCTTCAGTGATGCAGGAACCGCTTTCGATTCTAACGAAACTTCTTTTGAGATCAGCTGGAATGCATGGAAGGGGCTTACCCTGACCCCACATGTGCACATGGCCATTTTTTTTCCAGAAAACTTGCGTGACGATTTAGCCGACAATCCGAATGTCTGGGGAGGGTTACGCGTGGGGTATGCCTATTAGGAAATCCTCATGTTAGGAAAGACTTCAAAAATAATTTCAAGAAAACCCAGACATACCTTCTTCTTGGGTGGGGCCATCCTCTTGGGAGGCCTCACCCTTTTTATTTTGTACTACAATCACTCCATCCAGAAAAAAACCCAGGATGAGATGAAACGACATGCGCTCTTTCTTCAAAACGAACTCTGGAACATGAATGACGGAAACCTGAAGCAGTACGTAGACATCATCCTCCACTCCAGCCAGTTCAGATCGGCACGTATTTTTCATCAAACCGGCGAAATCTACCATGAGCAAAGCGTTGAGAAAGACTTGGGGCACGTCGGTAAAGCACTTCAAAAACTCTCACTCATTCGGGACATCCCCTACCGGATTCCCTTGATCCACGAACAAGAATCTCTCGGAGTATTTGAAGCAATCCAGATCAACGAAAATATTTATGTTTACGCCTACTCCCTCCTGGTCGTCTTACTTCTTGCGAAGATATGGCACAGTGCCATCGCCATTATTGTATCGAGGCAGGCCCTGCACGAAAACAACCTTCAACTGAAACAAGAAATTGAAATGAGGGTGAAGGCCGAGGCCGAATTGAAAGAAATGCAAAAAATTGCCCTGAGAAATGCCCATGCCGCTGGCATGGCAGACATCGCAACAAACGCATTGCACAATATCGGCAATGTGTTGAACAGTGTGGGAGTTTCCAGTGAAACCCTTCATCAAACACTTGAAAAATCCAAACTCACAGGCCTGATCAAGGCCAACGATCTGATTCAAAAGAACAAGGCCTCTCTGGGCACCTTCATCACAGAAGATCCCAAAGGAAAACTGCTTCCAGACTATTATCTTCAACTGGGCCAAACCCTTCAGGGAGAACATCAAAGCCTCAAACAAGAGCTGGAAAATCTCACAAAAAAGATTGGTTTGATCAAAGATGTCGTCAACGAACAACAAAAATACGCGAAAAAGGGAGAATACAACGAGGAGGTTTCTCTGAAAGAAGTGTTTGAAGACGCCCTTCAACTTCAGTTCGATTCCACTCAAGATTTTCCTGTGAAAGTCGTTAAGAACTTCGCAGAGATTCCTTTCGTCAAAGTGCAAAAGACAAAGTTGGTCCACGTCATGGTCAATCTGATTAAAAACGCCAAAGAGGCAATGTCGGAAATTTCACCCGATGAACGTTCTCTCACACTGGATCTGCTTCGAAATGAAGAGAAAAAAGAAATTGAAGCCCGTGTTTCAGACTCAGGAATGGGGATTGCCCCTGAAACAATCGACAAAATTTTCAATCACGGCTTTACCACCAAAAATTCAGGTCACGGTTTTGGTCTTCACTCTGCGGCAAACTCGATGACCGAAATGGGAAGCACGCTTCGTGCGGAAAGTGCGGGGCCAGGCAAGGGTGCCACGTTTATTTTATCTTTTCCGGAGGCTTTATGGGTGAAATGAGAGAAAGGGAAAGTTATGGATAATCGCCGTATTCTGATCGTGGATGACAATCACGACATTCACCAAGACTTCTGGAAAGCCTTGGGTGAGGTCACTAAACCCGCGGGAGGAGAAGCCTTGGGAAATCTCGAGGATGCCCTCTTCGATGATGAACCCACAACCTCTGACTCCTCCGTAAAAGAACCCGGCGTGGATGAACTTCCTTACGCATTAAGCTCAGTCCATCAAGGACAAGAAGCCTTCGAACTGGTAAAAACTCTCTCTGAAGATCAGAGCTTTGCCATGGCCTTCATGGATATGCGCATGCCACCCGGATGGGATGGTTTGGTCACCACCCAAAACCTATGGACCGTTGACCCCAGAATTCTGGTCACCATTTGTACCGCCTACACAGACTATACTTGGGATCAAATCAACACGAGCCTTGAAAATCAATCTCTCTACGTTTTTCTCAAAAAGCCCTATACCATTGCCGATGTCAGAAGGTATGCGGCGGCCTTGGTCACTGCTTGGAATCTGAACCACCACCTTAAAAACTATTTTGAGACTTCTTCAAAAAAAATCCCCCAAAACCAAGATACTATTTTATCGGAGATCTTGGCCTGTGTCTGTCGTCATACGGGCTGGCCCTGTGGACACGTCTGGAAAATCGACCCCAACCATTCTTCCACTCTTGTGTCGACCGACTACTGGTATCTGAATAAACCGGGTTCTTTCTCATCCCTTCAATCTGCCAGCAAAGATCTTAAACTGAACGTTGGAGAGGATCTCCCCGGTGAGGTATTGGAAAATAAACAAAGCATTTGGTTGGAGGATATAAAAAATAAAGAGAAGATGGGCCGCTTTCAGGGTTCAAGCATGGGAGTTGCGTCGGGCTTTTCTTTTCCAATACTCTACGACGATCAGGTCGTGGCAATTTTTGAATTTTTTTCAGGAGACGTACAATCAAAAAACGATATCCTGCTTCACCTTTGCAATCTTTTGGGTCCCAAATGGGGTCCTTTGGCTATTTTAGACACCTAATTTATTAAAGGGAGATGATCATGAAAAAAAATGTTTTATTTGTCTTATCCTTGATCTTTTTTTCGTTCGTTTCAACGTTTGCTCGAGCGCAAGAAAATGCCGGCACCATCGGAAAGGTGACAGTAGTTCACATTAATGTTCCGAAAGTTTATGAGCCCGGGGGAAAAGGCCTCTACCCTGATATTCTGCGCGAGGCGACCCAAGGTTCGGGGGCAGAATTGACTTTTAACATCGCCCCTTCGTATGCGCGCGTCATGAGAGAGGCGAATGTTGAAAAAAAAGTAGATGTGTTGGTCGGTATCTATAAGCGGGAAATTGCAGAATATGATCAAGGCGTCGATGGGAAGCGCCCCATGACCTGTTCCACCCTTCATCATGATGCTGATCAGGTCGTGGCAGTCTTTCCGAAAGGGAAAGTTCCCGCAGATTGGAAAGGAAAAGAAAGCCTTTTAGGAAAAACCCTCGCGTGGACGAACGAATATATTTACGACGTCTATCTTTTTGATTCTCAATTGCAAAAGAGTGGTGGTTCTTTTCAGGAATTCGATAATATCGAACAAGGCCTCAAAATGGTGGAGGCAGGGCGCATCTACACTTACCTTATTCCCTATCAGGAGTTTGTGGAAACCACACTGAAAGATAAATTCGAGTACCGCGATGTTCAAAAACTTCCTTTGCACTACTGTTTCACAAAAGATGCAAAGGGCTTTGCACTCAAAAAAGCCTATGAAGAAGGAATGACAAAAATGATGAAAAACAACCGTCTCAAAGAGCTCTTTCACAAATGGTATACGAATGGTTATTATCCCTACTAGAGCTTCATTTTACTCATCTGCCGTTATGTCGCAGACGTAGAGGCTGGGGTTCTTACAGTTTTTCGGAAGCTTTTATGAGGTTTATGATATGAGTGATCATGTGCTGCCAACGCCCGAAGAAGTCGCGAACACCTTTACTCATCTGTTGGGAAAAAAGGTAGCCGCGAAAAAAATCCCCTCCATCGACCACAAATCTCCGATGGCGGTGGGAGTTTATGTAACGGACGGCGGGGTGCTACGCGCATTAGCCGTTGCAGACGTCGCCGCTGCCGGAAGCATGGGGGCAGCCCTCGTCATGCTCCCCAAGGGAGTGGTGGAAGACGCCATTGACGAAAAAAAAATGGGAGAAAACCTGCTCGAAAATTACCGGGAAGTCGTCAATATTGGGGCAAGTCTTTTTAATCGTTCGGGTGGCCCTCGCATGATCTTGAAAGACGCAATTCAATCCCCTCCGGATCTCCCTGAAGAAATTCAGATTTTGATGACTTCAGCCAAGAGCAGGCTGGATCTCGAAATTAATGTGGAAGGTTACCGCACAGGGAAGATGACGTTCTTTCTTTAGGATTTTTTTTCACCATAACCCGTAGATCCAAATCCTCCTGAGTTTCTCTCAGAAGTTTCGAGCGTTTCAGAAACCATCCAACTGATTTTTTCCACACGTTGGATCACCATCTGAGCAATACGGTCTCCACGACGAATGGTGACAGGTGTCTGCCCTAAATTGATCAAGATCACACCAATCTCTCCACGGTAATCCGCATCGATAGTTCCGGGCGTATTGAGACAGGTGATTCCTTGTTTTAAGGCAAGCCCACTGCGAGGACGAATTTGGGCCTCAACCCCTTGAGGCATCGCAATCGAAAATCCTGTGGGGATCAGCCGCCGTTCACCCGGCTGGAGAAGAACATCGGACGTACAAGCCGCATGAAGATCCATCCCCGATGCCTGCTCGCTCATATAGGCAGGGAGAGGAATATCCTCAGAATGAGGACCTACACGGAGAATGGGAATTTGAAGCATATTTTTATAATGTCAGGACGTTGAGAAAGCTCCCAGATGCAAGGCGACCGCAAAGGCACGACTGAGACGTGCTGAGATAGCACGTCGAAGGAGTGTCTGCAGCGGGCAACGCAGCCCCAAAGGGGCCCCCTTGGGGCAGATGGGACTTTGGCGACTTTCTGTTAAGGTCTAAACTTCACGGCCTTCACATCCGGCTCAAGCCCCATCGCATCTTTTCTGGAAAGACGAATTTTACCATCGCGATCGATTTGTAAAACTTTGACCACCACTTCGTCGCCTTCTTTCAAAACATCGGTTACTTGATTGATACGTTGGTTGTCGATTTGAGAAATATGAAGAAGTCCATCTTGGCCAGGTAAAATTTCAACGAACGCACCAAACTCAACGATTTTTTGGACACGTCCTTTATAAATTTTTCCTTCTTCCGGTTTCGCGGTAATAAACTGCACGATCTCTGGTGCCTGAGCCAAGGCCATCCCATCGGCAGAATAAATTGTGACACGTCCATCATCATCGACATCCATTTTCACACCGGTCATCTCGACAATGCCTTTGATAATTTTACCTTGAGGACCAATCACATCTTTGATTTTTTCTTTGGGGATTTGAATGACTTCTACCCGAGGCGCATATTTCGACATTTCAGTTCTGGGAGTGGTAATCGCCTGTTCCATTTTGGAGAGAATGTGTAAACGCCCCACTCTCGCTTGCTCTAACGCCCGGGCTAAAAGGTCGTGAGTTAAACCTTCGATCTTGATGTCCATCTGAATGGCGGTAATCCCTTTTTGAGTTCCGGCGACTTTAAAATCCATGTCGCCCAAGTGATCTTCATCTCCCAAAATATCGGAGAGGATGGCCACACGGTCTCCTTCTTTGATAAGACCCATGGCAATTCCGGCCACCGCACCTTTTGTTTTTACACCGGCATCCATCAAAGAGAGAGAGGCTCCACAAACAGAGGCCATCGAAGAAGACCCGTTGGATTCAAGAATTTCAGAGACCACGCGCACCGTGTAGGGAAAATCATCATCCTGAGGCATGACCTTTTTCACCGCACGTTCAGCCAAAGCCCCATGACCAATCTCGCGGCGCCCGGGACTTCTTAAAAACTTGACCTCTCCGACAGAGAAGGGAGGGAAGTTATAATGAAGCATGAACTTTTTCTGACCTTCTTCGATGAGGTTATCGACCACTTGAACGTCTTCGTAAGTCCCTAACGTGGTGACGACCAAGGCTTGGGTTTCACCGCGGGTAAACAACGCAGAACCGTGAGTACGAGGAAGTAAACCCACTTCACAGGTGATCGGACGAACCGTTTCGTGATCTCGACCATCGAGACGAATTTTATCTTCGAGAATCATTCGTCGGACTTCCACTCGCTTGATTTCCTCAAGCATCGACTTCACATCTTCTTCGGTTTTTTCCGCGTCTTTTTCTTCAGGTTTTACAAGAGCGGCTAAAGCGGCCTGTTTGACCTCGTCTACTGCGGCATAGCGTTTAAGTTTTTCAGGAACACGAACCGCCTTTTTAATGGGTGCTTCTGCAATTTTTCGAACTTCACCCAAAAGCGCTTCGTTGATGACAGGAGGAACGACGGCACGTTTCGGTTTGCCGACTTGTTTTTGAAGTTCGATTTGAGCCGCCAAAATCGGTTGAAGTGCTTTGTGAGCCTCGGCAATGGCTTCGAGCATGTCCTTTTCACTCACCTCTCTGGATCCACCTTCGACCATGACCACAGCATCTTTGCTGGCGGCGACAATCATGTCGATGTCAGAATCGGCCATCACATCGCTGTTGGCATTAATCACCCACTGGCCATTCACACGACCGATGCGACATCCTCCGATGGGACCCAGGAAAGGAGCATCGGAAATCATGAGAGCGGAAGAGGCCCCAATAATCGAGAGAACATCGGGATCATTGTCGGCATCGGCAGAAAGTACCGTCGCAATGACCTGAGTTTCACAATAATAATGTTCTGGAAAAAGGGGACGAATCGGACGATCGATAAAACGAGAAGTAAGGGTTTCTTTTTCGTTCGGTCGGCCTTCACGCTTAAAAAAACCACCGGGGATTTTTCCGGCGGCAAAGGTTTTTTCGATGTAATCGACGGTGAGGGGAAGAAAATCAATTCCTTCTTTGGGTTTGGAGGAAGCGACCACAGTGACGAGAACAACGGTATCTCCCGATTGAACAATCACCGCTCCTCCCGCCTGCTTGGCGAGTTTACCGGTTTCTAAAATAATGGTTTTATCTCCGACGGAGGCGGACACAAGAGTAGGTTGAGACATTGAAAATGCTCCTTAAGAATAGAGTTGATGAAAAAAATGAAATGAAGAGGAGGTAAAGCTTAAAAAAGAAGACCCTCGAATAAGGCCTGATAATTTGAGAGCATTTCCCTCTTACCTTCTCTTTAAAGAAGAGGACCATCCTCTAAAATTACCAGTGCCCCAAGACAAGACGGGCAACGTCTTTTTACCCTACCTCATTTCACTTCAACACTTAAACAAACCGCACCGGCCCACAGGACCGGTGCGGTGAAAAAACAAAGAAAAACGATTCGACTGATTATTTGCGAATTCCCAAGGTTTCAATCACCTTCGCATAGCGACTGCGATTTTTATCCTTGAGATAATCCAACAAACGACGACGCTGACCGACCATTTTCAACAAACCTCGTCTGGAGGAATGATCTTTCTTGTGCGATTTGAAATGATCGTTCAATCCATTGATACGACCCGTCAAAAGAGCAATCTGGACCTCGGGAGAACCCGTATCGGTTTGATGAATTTTGAATTTTTCGATGGTTGGTTGTTTTAAAACTTCGGTTGCAGACATAAAAACCCCTTTAAAAACAGTTTAAAAGATTTGCTCCCCTAGCACAGCCTCTTTTTCTTTGTAAAGGGATTTGCTTCTCCCCTCTCTGTTGGGGTAATTCCCAAAAAATGAAGGCCACACTCCCCTCTCATACTCGAAAAACAGGCTACCTGCTGATGATACTGGGGGGAGCTTTCTTTTTTTGGATCATTCACCAAATTGGTTTCTCAACCCTCTGGGAGCATTTACGCCCCATGGGATGGGGTTTTTTGATTTTT
>JACCDN010220193.1_pt1 | contig 12950 bp, 10 predicted proteins | sample 7441691 | NCBI WGS metagenome assembly JACCDN01 (sample SAMN15323439, study PRJNA562643) | freshwater metagenome | isolation source: river surface water | place: USA:Blue River Watershed | collected 2017-08-16 | reverse complement strand
GTGGTTGTTGGCGCTACCGTTTCAAGTGCAACAATTGTGTAAGTTACGGGATCTTGCCCCGTGTTATTGATGCTGGGCAAATCCACCCATTTGAGCCCCAGCGGCTGTGTCGAATCTGTTTGCAAAAATTGCCCATCCAACCCGCGAGGAAACCGATACACACAATCATCGCCGCGCACAATCATATCGCCGCGGGTTGTTAGCATGCGTTCGACCATGTCCTCGATAATGGGCCAATCAGTGCCGCAGTGCGACAACATCACTACTTCTTGCGGCCGGCATATTACCAGAGACGCTGCGCCATTCACTGTTTGACCAAGCGGAGGCAATATTGTGATTGGATTTCCACTCGTGTCACATTTTTTGATAATATAAACTTGGCCAGTTAAATCTGTGTTGTTTTGCAGTTGTATTGTAATTGGCCCCAATGTTGCGTCGGCGCAAATTACAACATCGGTTAATTTAGCGGTGTAAATGCTATCAGCAGTGGTAATATCAGTGCAATTTACGCCATAGCCGAAAAAGTTGTTAGTCACGTTTTCAACTACTTCCCAATCAGTGCCGCAGTGATTTAACTTCACAACTTTTTCTGGCTGATATAAAACATAGCTTGCTGCGCCATTTATAGTATTCCCCAGAGACGGTAATATAGTAACTGTATTTAAACTTACATCGCATTTTTTAATAATATAAAATTGGTTTGGTATAAGTGGGTTATTTTGCAACTGTATAGTAATATTTCCGCCCGAGGAATCGGCACAAATTACAACGTCAGTGAATTTCACCAAATAAACGCTATCGGCGACTGTGATATCTGTGCAATTTAACCCAATACCTGAGAAATTAACATTTATGTTATCGATAAATAGTTGATCATTATCAAAGGAACAATTAGGCGTACACATCTGGTGTCATTTGTAGAATTAAAAATTTATATACTTAGATTAATATTTTTAGTAAGGTAAAGTACCGTTAATAAATTATATTAATATGAGTATTTATTTAAATTTTTATCAAAATTGATGGATGGTGTTTTTTTGCAAAATGCAAATTATTGAGATATTACAAATTATTGAAATATTGCACATAGCGAAACAATTGAAATCAATTTCAATAAATTATATAAGTTGGTAAACTAATAAACTGGTAAACTGGTAAATTCGTAAACTGGTAAATTCGTAAACTAGTAAAACTATCCCAAAAATGTCAAAAACAAAAGGATTAACTATAAAGAGCGATCAAGAAGGATTTAAGACAACAAGAAAAGAAGAATCTATGATATTTGCTATCAAAAATGATTTTATTGATGATTTTTGTAATTTATTTATATTTTTCGAATATAATATAGACGCTGAGATATGTATCATTACAAATTGTGAAAATAAAAAATATAGTGAAAAATCAATTATTGAATATATATTTAAATATGATGCTATCAACATATTTAAATATATTGAAGATGGTGAATTTATGGATTATATGAAGGTGACCTGTTATGCAGTGTTGGTAAAAAATTGCTCTTTGAAATGTTTGGATTTTATTTTGGACAATTATGAATTTTATTCTGATGCATTAGATGAAATTTTTACAACATTAGCAAAATGCAAAAGATTATCATTTTATCAAAGAAAGAAAATAATAAAATTGCTCGGTGGTTATGATTGCCCATTTCATTACCTAATTAACGGAACTGAAAATATTGTTTGTTTAGCACTTAAAAAAGAACAATATGAATTAGCTTTGTATTTGATGCAAAAATGCGGCTGTTTATTGCTTCATGGAAATTTTCATCTTAAAAAATTAAAAACTGGAACCCAAAATGATTTTTATAAGAAAATAAAACCATACAAAGATGAATTATATGGTTGCAAAACTATTATAAATTTAATATTATTTGCGCATAAAAAAGATGAAAATTCATTATTTTACCATGAAAAATTTCCCAAAGATATTATTAAAATTATCTTAAATTTATTTTATAAAAACAGGGTAGAAGAAATTTATAAAATAAAAAATACGTATTATGCCAAATGATATATTTTGCGAAAAAATTGAATTCTATTATTTTTTGATAATAAAACACCGAAAATGAATAATGGTCTTGGCGAAAATTTACTGATCCAAATCGTGATGAATAAACAAAAATTAATAGATGAGCATTCTTTAGAGTTGCATTTTGTTATTAAAAATGATAGCGTTTTGCTTCTAGAAAATTTTATGTCAGTTTGCAAAATAACTTATGAAGATTTTATGTTGTTAAAAGTAACTCATAAAAATGCAAACCAGTTACTGCTCCTATATTGCGCTCGCAAAAACGCTAAAAAAATAATTGCAAATTTTATAAAAATGGTAAATATTAATAAAATGTTTGCAACTACTAATGAAATCAAAAATATCTCCACTTTAATACTATTTATAAAAAATTTAACATTATTTTCGAAAATTTTCGCAGTTAATAAAATAGAAAATATCAACCAAACAATTAATGGGGCTAATTTGCTACATAATGCTTGTTATAAGGATAATGTTCCTGTTTTAGAATTTCTTCTAGATCAAAAAGCAGATATTGATTATAAAACTGATTTTAATATTACTCCATTGTATATCGCAATAACACATGGTGCTTTGCAAAATGCAACATTTTTAATTACAAAAGGGGTAAATTTGGATATAATTTATCAAAATGGAGAATCTATATTAATGATTGCTCTTAGATATGAAATGGAAGATATTGCGCGGCAAATCATTGAATGCGGAGCTAATCTCAATATAAAAGACAACAAAGGAGATACAGCTTTATCAATAGTATTTAATAAACCCAAATTTGATAACATATTTAAAATCCTCGTAGACCGCGGGGTTAAAATTGATAATTGGGATAAATTTCCGCTTCCAAAATTATTAGGTAAAATTGGAACTGAAAATTTATCGAAATTAATTGATACATCTGATGAACCTGAATTATTTACAAAATATATAAACACGGCGGATAGTGAAGGTAATACGCAATTACATCTTGCATGCAAAAATCATGATGAACCATTGATTAAATGCTTGTTAAAATACGGCGCTGAAAGAAATGCTGTGAATAATTGGACTAAAACACCAATACATTATGTAACAGGAACTCATGTTAAACAATTAGAACTCACAAAATTATTAATAGAATCAGGATGTATTTTTCGTAAAGCAAATATTAAAGAACATTTTAAAAGAGATAATTTTGCATTTAAAAAAATTGGTGATTATTTAGGCGAATATAGAAATAAATTATATGTTTGTTATAAAAATTGTCGTCTGATTTTATGCGCAAATAAATATGATCCAAACTCGGCATTGTTTGCAGAAAAATTTCCTGTAGATGTTTTGCGACTGATTTTGAGTTTCTTTGTTATTTCTGTCTACAAAGACATCATCTTGGTCAAAAAAATAAAATAAAAAGCAGATTTGTAAGAGCAAAGATTTACAAATTTGATTATTTTTTTTATTTTTTAAATCTTTAAATTAAACAAAAGACTAAAATAGTTTTAAATTAAACAAAAAATTAGAAACCAACCTAATAAGCAATTATGAATTCTGAAAATAAATCAAATCAAATTGCTATTATTAATTTTAAAATCAAAATAATGTTAAATTGTTATTTGCGAGGTATAACATCTCTAAATGATATGATGTCTATTTTGCAAATGAACGCATTTGTTGTAGCAGCATGTTCATCGCAAGAACCGCATGAAACAGAAGTAACATACGCTACATATTTAGTAGGAAACGATTTGGATCTCAAAGAATATGTTAAAGACCCAATTAAATATGTTCGTTTGGTTACACCGCGGAATGCGCTGCAAAATGGGCAGCAAGGTAGACAGCAAAATACACAACAAAGTACACAGAACAACCAAGCTAAATCTCATATGACAAAGATAATAAACCCATATCCACATATTTTCGCTTTAAGTTTAGTCAATGGAGTTGACGCGGGGCAAAAACAAGCATTAATTCGCAGCGAAATGATGTGCAAGTGCATTTCGGCCGATTTGCGCTGTTTAGCCATTTCTATATTTATAGCTAACACGGTCCATAAAATCGTGGTGGTTGAAGATAGCGCCATATTTTTGCTAGAAATACTGAATGAGTCGGCGAAAATTGCATGCGATTATTTACCCACAGAAATGCGCGGCGAACTATGGAAATGTTTTACAGTCACTGATGAAAATAAATTGTTAGATGAATTTGTGGATTTTAATTCGGTGGGCGGTTTCGTTCAAACAACTGCGCAAGAAAATAAAATACAATATAAACCCATTTATGTAATTTGTTGGGTAATTAGAAAAATGTACATGTGGATTAATTCGGCGGCAAAAAACACTACTACCCCAAATAATGAAAAGATCAAAATGCTATTTAATTTTCATGCAGATTTAATGCTAGATTTAGAAGATTTGTTTGACGAAGCTATAGAACAGCGCGGCGGGCCAAATTACTTACTTTTTATTCTACCCTTGCTTAACGCGTTAAGTGGGTTAATAGTGGCCTCATATTGCGCAAAATTAGGGCAATTGTCGCGAGAAGCATGCTTAACGCAATTTGCGCCACCACATAAGAATCAGCAATGTGCAAAATTATATCAAAATTCAAAATTATATCAAAATGCACTATCTTGGATAGAAGGATTACTTTTCGAGCAATAATTTTTGCAAAAAATACAATTTAAACATACAATATCTATTTTACATTATTTATTAAAGATTGCAAAAAAATACAATTTAAACATACAATATCTATTTTACATTATTTACTAGATTGCAAATGAACACACCAGATGAAGTAAACAATATTATCGGAAAATATGCAACCATACCCAGTGGCGCGGAAGTAGAACAATGGTTATTGAGCATGCCAAAAAATAATTACAATTTCCCCGTTTTTACCCCTAAAGCACTCGAATTGCGCGAATCCACCATTGCGGGGGCTGGTAATGGCGTTTTTGCCGCGGAAAATATTAAAAAGGGCGAAATTATTTGCGAATATGATGGATACTTTAAAGCATCTAAAGAATGCGATGAACGCGAAAGAATTTATAGCATAGATGCCGGATATGGCTTGTGTATTGTGGGTGACGGGATTGGCGCCATGATCAATGATATTGTTGATTTCCGCGAATTGACCGAGTTAGAAGCGGAAGGTTTGTTTAGTGGGAAACCACCAGTTAGCCAAAAGCATAATTGTTATTTTAAATTTATTGGCGAGGGTGAATTTTCGCACATCTATATTCTTGCAAGCGTTGATGTTGCCAGTGGGAGCGAATTGTTTATTCCTTATGGATTCCGATATTGGATTCAGCAATATTACGATAAAAACTATATTGATGTGGAATTATTCAGCAATTTACGCGAAAAATTGCGAAAACGCGACTTAGAAGAATGCCGCAAAAAGTATAATATGTTCAACCAGGGTGGTTTTGAAAATCAATAAAATGCACATAGTAAATTTATTTTTTTGCATTTTAAATATTTAATGTTATTTAAATACTTAAATAGCATTAAATATAAATGCTACGCCGCGGATTTTTAACGCAAGAACAACCCAATGCAAGGCCACATAGGCAACTCCGCAGCAATTTATTGGAATTAAATAGAATTAATGGGCCGAATTATTGTATTGAGCCAAATGATAAATTTACGCAAAATGATAAGTTTACGCCAAGCACTAAGTTTACGCCAAATAACACCCTGGATGAAAAAACATATTTCGATTTATTGCCTTTAAATGTTAAACAAATGTTAATGCAATGGATATGGTATACACAGCCGAAAATTAACTGGATGGGAGATGGTCGCGACGAAAGCATTAAATTAAATCGTATGATAAGATTGCAAAGAATTGCGAATGAAATACTTAAGATCAATAATGTTAAGATTTGTGGATGAAAAAAATATGTAAAGTTTTCGGTTGCCGCGAAAATATGTAAAGTTTTTGAAATCAAAAAATTATACTTGTTGAATATTTTTTGATTTGCTATCGGTAAAAATCGCATTTTTTGATTCAAATCCCACAGATAATCCATCGCAAAACATAGTTACGATATCAAAAATTATTTTTTGTCTTGGGTTAATACCAGTATAATTAACATAACAATTTTCATCCCTTATAGCTTTAACAAAAGTGTAGAAATTTTTAATACAGCCCATAAGATAACTAGCAGTCTGTTTTGTCAATTCCGTTAAATAAAAATTGCTCCAAACTACATTGTAAATCAATGCACTTTCTGGCGTACTTTGATTTGTTGCCGTATTTGTGGAACTTTTACCCGCGGTGTAATTAACAATTTTATAGCCATTTTTTAATCCAGTATACATTGTAGCGATATTATCGAATAATAAAATGTTTTGTTGCGTATTTTTAGTTTCGGCCGTATCTAAAGCTGAATTAGGCAACATTTCTTTAATGCAAATTTCGTGCGAAATCAAATAAAATGTTTGCCCCCATTGCATCATGTAGAAGCCGCGTTCTTCGCCTAATTCTTGTTTTGCTGCGGGTTTTGTGAAATAGCTATTAGAGCATAGCATATTATAAATAAGATTTTGGCTTCCATTTGGATGATGCTTATGATAGTAATCATCTGGGTTGATTAATAAACATGCTAAATTGTATGGCGGATGTTGGCAAATTTTTTTAAGTCGCTCGTTTTCGGCGACAAATTTATGATTGCCGAAATTTAATGTAATATTAACCAAACCGTTGGTTACATATTCGGTGAGTTTATGAAAATTATTTTTAGAAGAATAAATTTGATTATTTAATGTTTGCAAAGTTATTTCTGATACATAAGTGCTCATGAATTTTTTGAAGCTTTCCAAATCAATATTGGGTCTTTTTTCGGAGCCCGAAAAATCGGGGATATATTTCATTTGAAACCGGCATAAAACAATATAATCAAGCCCCAAACAAAGATGTTTATCATAAATAGGGGAAATATAAGATGTTGCATCTTCGCGAGATTCTGTGGTTTTATATTGATTTTTCTTGAGTTTCTCATCGTATTCTGCTACGTAATTTTTTACACCGCTTTGACACCAATATTTTGGTTTATTTTCGTTTTCTTTGCTATAAAAATATTCTCTGGTTTCTGGCGGGTAATTAGCAATCTTTGATCTGATTAAAGCATCACCATGGGGATTTATTGGTTCCATTTTAATTTTATTGCGGCAAGATTCAATTTTTTTGGCGAAAAAAAACACACGATAGTCAATTTTTTTGGCGAAAAAAAACACACGATAGTCAATTTTTTTGGCTACCAAAAAAACACAAAGCAATCCATTTTTTATTTAAAATAAAAATCATACCTATGTATATCGTATGAAAAAATGGCTAATGATATTTCAATAGAATCATTATACAAAAAAAGTTATGTTAAAGCTATAGAAATCACTTCTAATGAAATCTATAAATCAGCCGCGGATAAAATAAGAGAAGCTGCAAAAAATGGCATGTGTGAAATTTATTACAATCTGCCCGACAATTTTAATGTTGGTAATCTAGAACCACAAGATGCGCAGTTATTAATCTACACAGATATTATTGAAAAACTAGAATCTCATGGGTTGTTAGTAACCATCATTGTTAGAAGCCGCGAAAAGATTTTACATGTAAGATGGCCGACAAAATTAGATAACGCGGAAAGAGAACGCAGAAAGAACTTTCTTAAAAAACATGTAGAAATTTAAATTGATGTATTTAACGCCCTATCAAAAAAATTGAATCATCAATTATTATAAAAATAACAAGTTAAATTACACCTTTTATTGAGCCATTTTAATACCATATAATGAAAATCATCAAGTATTCATCAGTTAAAGACATCGAACGTATTGCCAAATATATGATCAACGTAAACGCAGCGAGTCATATTTTTGATGATGAAGGTAATTATCTTAACCCAGAAGCCCCTAGTGGTTTCCCAGTTTTTACTGTATGTGGCACAGAGTATTCAACAAAGGCATCTATGGCCTATATTTATTATAGTCCTAATACTCACGAAAACTCGTTTGGCAATTTAAAAGAATCTGAATTTGATGATGAATTATCGCGAATATTATTAAATGCGATATTATCTTTAGAAAATCAATATAAATTACATAATCTTCCGTGGTATAATAACCGATACCAAACGGTCTTCAATTCCGCGCAAACTTGCATTAAAATTAAATCTAGTTTATGCGGTGGCAAAAGCGATAGCAACAGTGATAACAGCAGCGGTAACAAAAGCGGTAGCAAAATTGATAAAAAAAATGGTAGCAAAACAATCAAAAGAAAAAATGAAAATATGAAATTATCTAAAAATTTTAAAATAATTTCCGGACCAATGATTGAGGTTTGCCAGGATTCAAAATTCACATGGCACATAAAGCCATTTCGTGATGCAACTGATGTTGTAAATAGATACGATAATAACGAGGAAATTGTAGAAAAAAATATATCATCTGTGTTTCTTGATGCAGATGAAGCCGTTGTTTTAAAGGATAATGATTTTGTTCCAATTTTGCAATTTGAGCACTTCACAGCGCAAACTAATACTATTACGGCGGAAAATATTACAATCTCTAAATATGGAAATCCATTATCATTTTATTTGAATTTAGAATGGAGGAATGAACATGAATCATTAACACGTATTTTATCTGTTTGCAATAATGGCAAACTAAGCCTCTTGTTTCGCAAACTGTTATCATCAGTTTATGAAGTTGGATACGATCCTACATTATTTACTGATAATAATACCGTAATAAATACATGCCAAAATTGTCGCTCTATGTTATTTGAAGATGTTTATGTGCTTTTAAGCCGCAAAATCCACAACTCTGATAGTTTTAAAAACAAAACAAGCGAAGTAGTTGTAAATGAAAAAGTCGTTGTAAATGAAAAAAACAGCGCAAAACTCAACCCAGTTCAACAAGAATTTGCCGATAATGATAAAAAATTAATCTTATGCCCTCTATGTTTGCATTTATCGTTATATCCTTTTGAATGCGAATATAAATACACATTACGCACAAAAGTGCCATTTAGTGTTCATGATGTTATTGAATATTCAGTTGCTCCAAAATCGCACAAAGAAGCGCTTCATGTGTTAGCTGAGTTATCCCCCACTGATATAGATAATATTAAAAAATCACAACATAATATATTTGAATTAGGTGATTCCAGTAAAGGATATGTTATTGCTAATACGGGAACTCATGGCTCTTATAGTTTTGATAACCAAGATTTTAATGTTGTAAAAAACCGAGGATATCAAAACAAGAAAATTATTAAAATTAAAATGTTAAAATAAACTTAAGGGTTTTTGCAATAAAATTTGATATTTTAACATTTTGATTATGCTTTTGTTTTTTTCGCGAAAAAAACTGAATTTTATTTTAAAGATATAATTAACTAGATACCAATCTGGTATAAACATTATGCGAGGCAGGAAACGTGCAACAAATGGAGCAACAACAAGAGGAAAACCTAAAGAGGTGATTTTGCAGCCCAGCGAAAATATCGCACTGCAAGCCGTGGCTGCGCCAACTAATACCGATATTCAGCCGCAAATGAATCAAATACCATCTTTGCCATCAGAAAATTTGCTAAGTTTAAGCTCAAGCATGTCAGCCGAAACAATCCCCATCGAACAAAGAACACCGCGAAAACGCACATCGTCGCGTAAACAAATTCAGCCCACTTATATCCCGCGGGACGATACCAAAAAAGTAATCCAAGATAGATTAGAAAAATGCATATCATGGGCCTTAATCCAAGAAGACGCCAAAGAAAACATAGTGCGCCGCGTAGAACGCGCCTGTTATAATTGCGTGATTGATCAATGCTCGGATTTGTATATTGAGAAATCGTGGGACCAAATAGAGTTTATAAATCGCTATAGTGCCGTAGTCTACAAATTGATATCAAACGTGGATTTAAGCCGCGAATATCATGCCAAATCGGCGGAACCAAATAGTTTCGGCGATAAGCTCATTCGCGGCGAAATTAATATAATAATTGCGCCTCTTATGTCATCTTATGAAATGTTCCCCGAAGCAACGCAAAAAGAACGCGACATATTGGAATTCCGAGCAGGGCAAAAGGTGCAAAAAAAGTTTACTACGCGTTACAGTTGCCCAAAATGCGGCCAACGTAAAGCAGAGCCAAAAGAAGTGCAAACATCAGCAAATGATGAAATTTCTAGATTTAATTTGCTGTGTTTGATTTGCAGTCACACGTGGTTTCAAAAATAGGTTATTTTCCGTTAGTAAACAGAAAACTACCTATCCCCACGCCTAATTGAGTTGAAAATGTTGAAATGGCGGTTTCCAATGTTTTTTGAGCTTGTTCCGCAATTGTTTCAATTTTTTTCACCACTTTATTGGTGACTTCCATTTTTTCGGAAACCTCAAAAATCTTGCCTGATAACGTAGATTCTACATCTTGGACAATGTCTAGCAAAATATCAGTTCTTTTTTTGTTCTTGTCTTGATCATCATCAATCTTCTTAATTAATTTCTGGATATTTTCATTGTCCTTTATATCCTTATTTTTTAATGTGAAATCAAAATTCGCTAATTCATCGTTAAAAATTCCCATAATTTTCGCGAGATGTACGATGGATATGTGAAACTTTTCGTAACCTGAAATTGCGTTAACTTGTTGGGTTTCTTTGGTGTTTGAATTCGATGAATAAGAATCTCCTAAAAGTTCTCTTCTATTTTGTTCATGGTCAATTTTTCTTTCTAAAATAGTAAGTTTATGATTCATGTTCGTAAGTTGCACGGTTAAATTTGTTAAAATAGTTTCGAGTTCTTTGCCCTTTTGAATATTCATAATATTCATAACTTCATCAAATGTTTCCTTGGGGATTTCATCTCCGTTTTGTTTGTTTGCATTTGATTTGTTTACATTGGATTTGTACACATTTGGTGTGTTTACATTTGATTTATCACCACTGTAAAATTTATTTTCCTCTTGCTTCAAATAATTGGCACACTCGACATGCATATAAAGTTTAAGGCCACTATTCCCATGTTTGTCTAAATGGTGGACAAATTTTTCTCCGATTTCATTAAAATTATTTACTACATTCTTAGAACTTTTAATAATATCGTTCATGTTAAAATTGAGATTATTATCAGTGATTTCCAAAAATGTGTTTGGGTTAGAAAGATCAATATAACCTTTGCATTCAAGACAAATATTAAATTCGAAATTTTCTTCGAACTTCCCGAATTTAAAGTTATTTTCATTTAGTTCATCGGGAGAATCTTCTTCATGTTCCAATTTAACTTTTGGTAATCTGTCTTCTAAAATTGTAACTTTTTTAGATTTGTTTAAACTAGTTTGTGTTTTTAAAGAAGATGGTTTAATTTCAGGACCTAAAACAGCCGCAGGTCTAATTTCAGGACCGAGAACAACCGTACTTCTACCTTTCTTAATTTCAGGCGACGGATATTTGAGATTTTCATTAGGAATCAAATCGGGCATATCATCATAAATTAATGGCAAATTCGTATTTTGCGGCTGGTGATCACTCGAATCTCCCACTTGAAGCAAAGGGCAAATTTCGGTTTCTGTAAATTTCACATTGGTGTTTGCTTTTTCCGATAATTCAAAATTATTTTCATAAAGAGGATCTTTAGAAACGGATTCAGCCTGTTGCTCATAGCAATATTTATGGAAACACATGCCTTCTATCGTAATAATATTGTGTACAATATCATATCCACATCCAACACATATATTCACCGGTGAGGTTGAAATATCCTGACTTAACGACATTTTAATGAAAAGTTTTTTGGTTGATTGTGGGTTATTATCGTCAATAATAATTTATATAGATACGATTCAATTTTTTCACAGCTGGCAAAAAAAACATCCAACTTTAGATTAGTCTTTATTTATGCTCAAGATGATCAGTGTCAGTTTCGCTGTAATTGAAAGCTGTGATGGGTGCGACGAAAGCATCGGCGCATTTAACATGATCATATGTATTGTTTCGTCGTTCATAATATGTGCCTTTATCAGACATATTAATAATTTTGTAGCAAATATCACAAATAATATGTTTGGTTTCAACTTGAGACATATTTAAATCAAGAATGTGGGGGTTTTAATTATATAAAAGTGGATAAAAGCGGTGTTTGAGAGGGGTTTTAATTCTAGAAATATACGATTCAATTATTTTGCCACCGTTGCAAAACACATAACAAAATAATAGGTTATTTGTTGGCAAATTGTATCGGTGTCCAAAAAAATATATATTAGATAAATAAAACTCACAAAATATTACAAAGTATTAAAAAAATACTTTGCCTATTGATATAAATGGAATTACCTAACACATTTAAACCAACATGCCGCATTGGAAACCATGTAGAAAAAGCCGGATTACGCATGCATGAAGCAATTCGCCGCGATATGAAAATCTCAGAACAAGCTGGGGTAAAAATGACTTGTTGCCAAATTTTTGTCATGGGACCGCGGAATGTTAATCAGGGCGGATTATCGCCCGAAGAACGCATTGGAATCGCTAATTTGGTCAAAGAAACTGGGCTTAAAATTTTCGTGCATGGAAATTATTTTGATTGCATATGCGGCGTCAAAAAACAATGGGCATGGTCGCTGGTGCGCAAAGAACTAGAAATTTGCGATGAAATTGGCGCGGCGGGTTTGGTAATTCATTTGCCAAAAGTTGCAGCCAAGGAAATCGCAGCAACTATCCCCGAAATGCTGCAAGGAGGTACTAAAACACGCCTTTATTTAGAAATCGAAAGCTATAAACCCACTGAAACTACAACCTATGAATTGCCGCGGAAAATCGCTGTATTAATGCAAGAATTATTTGCACTCGAGCGCAGTCATTTACATCTAAACGTAAAACGCGACATCGGGATTTGTTTAGACACGGCGCACGCCTGGGC
>JACCDN010804248.1_pt1 | contig 12960 bp, 8 predicted proteins | sample 7441691 | NCBI WGS metagenome assembly JACCDN01 (sample SAMN15323439, study PRJNA562643) | freshwater metagenome | isolation source: river surface water | place: USA:Blue River Watershed | collected 2017-08-16 | reverse complement strand
CGTGCGTGAACAAGCCATTGACAAAGGGCGTAGAAAACCCGACTCCCAGTAACAATGCAGAAATCAGAAAGTTGCGGGCAACCACCTGCAGATAACGCGCATTGATTTTGGCGCCGGCGGCGTAGCCCAGAGCCAGGGCGAGTAGAAAGAACCCGATCGTGGGTGCTGTAACAACAATCGAGCTACCCACATGGGGCACCAGCCGGCGCAGCGCGATGATCTCCGCGCCGAGGGAACAAAAGCCCTCGATAAAAACAATAACCGGGATCAGAAACGCAGACATTCCTCAATGTTACAGGAGTGCGCTTGCGCTCAAGCTGAATCGGTTTTGTAAGTATCTGAGTAACAGAACAGAGACTGCTAGAGTGCGCCACGTTCTAAGTCAATTCCGCCTTGGGTAGTTTGCCGCTATGAAATAGATAAGATACAAACTAAATCAATCCATGGCCTATGAATTCGGAGATTTGTAACGGCATGTAACAGACGGCCAAGTTTCTAAAATCTTGTTACGATCATGCCACAGTTCAGAATTTGAGGGTATCGTGACGCAGCAAATACTGGTGGTGGATGACGATGAGCGGCTGCAGGAATTGTTGGCGCGCTATCTGACCGAGCAGGGATTTATAACTGCGACGGCGTCGGACGCGGTGGCGATGCAGCGGCAGCTTCAGCTGCCAGACCTATGCACTGTATATCCTCGACATCAATCTGCCGGGAGAAGACGGGCTGCAAATCTGTCAACGCCTTCGTGCCTCTGGCGATACGACACCGATCATCATGCTGACGGCGCGTGGCGAGGATGTGGACCGTATTCTCGGTCTGGAACTCGGCGCCGACGATTACCTGGCCAAACCATTTAATCCGCGTGAGCTGTTGGCGCGTATCCGGTCTGTGCTGCGCCGACGCGGCGGCATCACCAACAGCGGCCTGATTGCCGGCGGTACCAACTCTATCTATGTCGCCAGTGACTCCTCCTTAGACCGCATCGTCATTGCCGGTAACAACAGCGCCAGCTTCAGTGGGGATGTCTATGCACCGGGCGTTAGCGTTACCGTAGCCGGTGGCGCCACCTACACCATGGACAGCACCGTCTTTAGCATCAGCGGTGCCACCTTCAGCAACGAAGGCACCCTCAATGTGCCAGTCGCCTCAGTCGCTCGTCCGACCATTGACGGAAACCTGGCACTACAAAGCAGTGGCACCTTCAGCCCCTCCGTCACCAGCCAGACCAACTACAGCCAGGTTACCGTCACCGGCAACGTCTTGCTGGGTGGCGCACTGGCTGTTAATGCCGCCAGCATCAGCGGCACCCTCACCAAAGGCTCAACCCTCACCGGCGTTATTACCGGTAGCGCAGTCACCGGCACCTTCGCCACCGCTAGCGACAACAGCGTCTTGTATAACTTCATACCGGTCTATGGCGGCTCGCAGTTTAGTCTCGCCATCGAAGACGATGCCACCACCTCCATCGCCAGCGCCACCGCCGTCATGGGCAACAAAGCCGGCGCCGGTGCTGCCACAGCGCTCGACACCATCGCCGCCGCAGGCGGCATGACCAACGTCATCAGCGCCTTCGGCCAGATGACCAGCAACCAGCAGATCAGCAACGCCGTCAGCCAGACGCTACCGGTGCTGAGTGGTGCCACCACCTGGAACACCCTATCTGTCCTCTCCGGCATCAACCGCATCATCGAAGCCAGACACCTGCAGAATAAAGGCATCAGCTCAGGCGAAAGCTTCATGGGCAACAACGCCGTCTGGATGAAACCCTTTGGCACCTGGACCGACCAGGCCAACCAGAACGGCGCCTACGGCTTCAAAGCCAACACCGGTGGTTTGATGCTTGGCGGAGACAGTGCCGTATCAGCCGACACCCAGCTCGGTGCCGCCGTTGCCTGGGGTAACAGCTACGCCACCAGCAACGCTGGCGTCGCCCCCCAGAGCCAGACCAGCAATATGTACCAGTTCATCGGCTACGGCAGCTACGCCATCGACCAGAACCTCGAAGCTAACTTCCAGGCCAACGGCGGCTGGAACAACAACACCAGCAACCGCCAGATCGGCTTCATGGGCACATCCGCCCAGGGTAGCTACAGCAGCGCCGTCTGGCACATGGGGGCAGGCATTGGCCGACCCATGGACGTCACCGAGCACACCAAACTCATCCCATCGGCCCGCTTTGACTACACCTGGATTAAAAACCAGGGTTACAGTGAAACCGGCGCCAGTAACGGACTGGGCCTCAACGTCAACAGCGAAACCTATCAGATGAGCGTACTAGGCGTCGATGGCAAAGTTGTCCACCAGCTCAGCGACCACAACAGCGTCAACGCCAATGTCGGTGTCGGCTATAACTTCAGCCCCACCCAGACCTGGGTGGCAGCCTCCTTCCAGGGAGCGCCGAGCCTGCAGTTCACCACCAATGGCGTCAACCCGAGTGCTGTCATGGGTCGGGCCGGTGCGGGTTACACCTACAAGATCCGGCAGGATGTGGATGTCGGGGTGCGTTACGACATTGACTTCCAGAACACCTACACCAACCAGACGGCATCTGTTAAAGGCCGGTGGATGTTCTAAGAGTTTAAAACCCAGGGAAGGGGCTGGAATATTCCAGCCCTTTTTCGTTTTTTTATAGCTGACTCTAGGTCAAGCTGGTACTGTTGAGTCGGTAAAATACTTCTACGTCCATTATTCCATGTCACTTACCGCACAATTTCAACAAGCTGCTCAATTAGAGGCCACCGGTCAGGCTAATGCCGCCGCGCAAATTTATCAGCAGATTCTGAACGCCACTCCGAACGTACCCGCTGCCTGGCACGCACTGGGTATTCTGGTGTTTAATTCGGGCAATCTGCAGCAGGCGTTCGAGATGTTCGCCAATGCCGTACGTTTGGAACCGAACAACCCGATGTTCCATCGTAACCTGGGTGAAATTAGCCGTAGGCTGGGTAAGCTCGACCAGGCCAAACTCTGTGGTGAGGCAGCCTGTAAGTTAGCGCCTAAAGATGTGGATGCCCATTACAACCTGGGGCTGGCTTATACCGATGCCGGGGATTACGCCAGGGCAGTGCAGGCATACAAAAAAGCCGTGAAGCTGAGCCCGAAGCACGGGTTATCCTGGAACAATCTGGGCTCCGCTTTGGAACAGCAGGGTGACAAGAAGGGCGCGTTGAAGGCGTATGAAAAAGCCGTGGCGCTGAATGCTCAGCATGCCGAAGCGCAGAATAACGCAGGGGCTATTTATAGCGAACAGGGTAAACTGGACGAGGCAAGAACCAGCTTTGCCGCCGCTATTGCCGCACGCCCGGGGTTTGTGGAATCCCATTACAACCTGTCGTCGTTAAAGACCTATAAGCCGGAAGATCCACATCTGGCCATGCTGGAAGGCGTGTACGCGCAACGCGAACAACTGACATCGCATGCCCGTATCCGTTACGCTTTTGCGCTGGGCAAGGCGCTGGACGACATCGGCCAATATGATCGCGCGTTTCTGGCTTACGACGAAGGTAACCGCATCCAGCATAGCCTGTTGCCGATGGATGAGGCGCGCGCTGATGCGTTGCTGGAAGCCATTCTGACCATCTTTACCCCGGAGTTTTTTAAGGAACGCGAGCGTTGGGCCGGTGCCAAGCCACGCGGCAAAACGCCCATCTTTATTGTCGGTATGCCGCGCTCGGGTACCACGCTGCTGGAACAGATTCTGTGCAGCCATAAATCGGTCTTTGGGGCAGGGGAGCTCACCGAGCTCAACGAAGTCATTACCGAAGCCACTGGCGTCACTGCGGATCAATCCTTTGCATCGGGTGTGGTGAATCTGAGCAAGGAACAGATTAAAAAAATCGGTGATCAATATCTTGAACGGGTCTGGAAGCTGTCGCCAGACAGCAAGTACATTACCGATAAGATGCCGGCCAATTTCTTTTATTTGGGCCTCATCCATCTGGCGTTGCCGAATGCCAAGATTATTCACGCGATGCGTGACCCGATGGATTCGTGCTTCTCGTGTTTTTCGCGCCTGTTCAACGACACCATGGAGTTTGCCTACGATCAGGGCACCCTGGGGCGTTACTACCGCCGCTACATGACCCTCATGCAGCACTGGCACAAGGTGCTGCCGGAAGACACGATTCTGGATCTGCCGTATGAAGACATGGTCGCCGACATAGAAGGCCAGGCGCGGCGTGTGCTTAAGTTTGTCGGGCTGCCATGGGACGATAAGTGTCTGGAGTTTTACAAGAACGACCGTCTCGTTAAAACAGCCAGCGTGGCGCAGGTGCGCAAACCGATCTATAAAACATCGGTGGCCCGCTGGAAACATTTCGCCCGACATCTGCAGCCGTTGCTGGCTCTCGTCCGCGAGTTTCGGGACAGCAATGACGAACCCGATATTACAGCGCTACCGTCGTTGCCTCGGCTTAATTCAGAGGTGCCCACCGATCTGGCTAATCAGTGTCTGGGGTTGCAGGGCAAGGGCGATCATCAGGGCGTTATCAGTCTGTTGGCACCGCATTTACCCAATTGCGGTCTGGATGCCACAGCGGCTGTGTTTTGGCATCTGAACGGTATTTCTCTGTACCGGCTGGATCGTTTTGAAGAAGCGCGTTCCAGTTATCAACGTTCACTGGAAATTCAGCCGAATCACCCTACCTGCTACAACAGCCTCGGCTTTTTACTGCAGGATATGGGCTTGATGCAGGAAGCGCGTGCAGCGTTTGAGAAAGCCATCGAGCAGTCGCCCGACATGGCCATGGCGCGACTGAATCTCGGTATGGCGCAACTCAAGCTAGGCGATTTTGCCAACGGTTGGGAGAACTACGAGGCCCGCTGGACCGGTTCTGCCGAAAGTGTTCAAGGCACCTTTACTCGTCCGGCCTGTCCGTTACCGTTGTGGGAAGGGCAGGAAGACACTAACACTCAATCATTGCTGGTGATTACCGAGCAGGGCTTTGGTGACACCTTCCAGTTCTCGCGTTATCTGCCGCTGGCAGCTGCACGATTTGCCAAGGTGGGGTTTGTCTGCTCGCAGCCCACCCTGCGTCTGATGGAATGGGCTTATAACGAAGATGTCGTGCTCTTTACGCATATGCCGCAGGACTATGAGACATGGGATTATCAGTGCTCGTTGATGTCGCTACCGCGGGCCTTTCAGACGCGGGTGGACAGTATCCCGAACCAGACGCCCTATCTTAAAGCGCCTGAACCGTCGCGCAAACATTGGCAAAACCGTCTGGAAGCCTCGGCACCGGGACGTTTCCGCATTGGTATCGCCTGGGCCGGCCGTAAGGCACACCAGTACGATGCACGGCGCAGCATGGCCTTCAATCAGCTCGCCCCTTTGTTCAATATCCCCAACATCACCTGGGTTAGCCTGCAGAAATGGGCGCCGGAAGATACTCAGCCGGTTATCCCGGAAGCGCTGGACTGGATCGACTGGACCGAAGAACTGACCGATTTTGCTGATACGGCAGCCTTGCTGGAAAACCTGGATCTGATCATTTCGATTGATTCATCCATGGTGCATCTGGCCGGGGCACTCGGCCGCCCGGTCTGGATGATGAACCGCTTTGATTGTGAATGGCGCTGGTTTGAAAACCGCACCGATACACCTTGGTATCCGGCAATGAGGCTCTTCAATCAACCGGTATTCGGAGATTGGGAGAGCGTCGTTAAAAACGTCGCGCAGGCATTGGCCGAAGTGAGTGTACCGGCAACACCCGCCAGGCCACGGGCACGCCGAGCCCCTACTTTTGTACCACAGCCTGCCACAGCACAGCCGCAACCACCTATTGTGTCGCCGCAGGCAGCAGATAACATTACCGCCGGGCAGGCGCTACAACTGGCTAGTCAGCATCAAGCGGCCAACCGTCTGCCGGAAGCTGAGAATCTGCTGCGGCAGGTGCTTAAACTTGACCCGCAGAATGCGCATGCGCTTCATCTGCTCGGCGTCGTAACGTATCAGGCGGGCCAGCCCTTTCTGGCTCTCGATCTGATCCGCCAGGCGATCGCCATTGAACCGAAGGCGGCATTATTTGAAAGCAATCTGGCCGAAATGAGTCGCCAGCAAGGACGTATCACAGAAGCGATTGAGCACGGCCGGCGGGCAGTCACCATCGACCCCACCATGGCCTCGGCGCACAGCAATCTGGGCATCGCCCTGTTCGACGCCAAACAATACGACGAAGCAGAAGTCAGTCATCAACGGGCCCTGGGTCTGGTACCGAACCTGCTGCAGTCGTTGAACAATCTGGGCAGTATCGAACGTGCTCGGGGCAATAAACCCGAGGCATTGGTCTGGTATCGGAAAGCGCTCGACATTAACCCCGATTTCCTGGAATCACTGACGAATATCGGCGCGGTTCTGGTGGAAGAAGAACGTGCCGAAGAAGCCGTTGCCCCTTTGCTCAAAGTCTTGCAGGTTTTTCCCGATTCACCCGAAGCGCTGTGCAACCTGGGGCTCTCGTACTTTAAACAGGACGACTTCGATAAAGCCGCTACGTTACTTCGCCGCTCGCTGCATAATCGCGCCAGTTATCCAGAAGCGCTGGTTGGCTTGGCCCGTGTGTTGCACGAACAAGACCAGCTGGACGAAGCAGAGTCACTGCTACTCGACGCCACAGAAAAAGCGCCCGATAAGGTCGATGCCTGGTGCCAGTTGGGTACCATCTATACAGAACAGGGCGAAGCAGACCTGGCAGATGCTGCCTACAACAAAGCGCTCATTATTGATGCAGGTTGTGCCGATGCACTCACCGGCTTGGCAAATCTTAAGCTGGAAGCGGGCAAGATTGATGATGCCGTTACCGATTTACATCGGGCATTAGAAGCCGACCCGGATAACCTCGGTGCACGTTTTCACCTGACGCAAGCGCAAAAAGTTAAAAAGGGAGATAGCAACCTTGCCGTGCTGGAAGCCAAAGCCGCCAGCAGCGACAACCTCAGCACAGAAAAACGCATCTCTCTTAACTATGCATTAGGAAAAGCCTACGACGACCTTAAAGAGTACGACAAGGCTTTCCCGCAGTTTGTTGAGGGAGCCAAACTTAAGCGCAGCAAACTCAACTACAGTGCCGATGCAGATGCTGAGCGCACCCAACGCATCATTGAGGTATTTAACTCAGAGCGTTTGCAAGAACTGCAAGGAGCCGGTTCTCAGGATGCTACGCCGATCTTTGTGTTGGGGATGCCGCGTTCCGGGACCACGCTTACCGAACAGATTATCGCTAGCCACCCGCTGGTGCATGGTGCCGGTGAGCTGCGTGATCTATTGGAGGTGGCACAGCAACCGCTGACCGGGCAAGAAGCATTGCCATATCCCGACAACCTCAAAGGTATGAATCAAGACACCCTAACGCAATGGGGTGCCGACTATGTGGCGCGTTTGCGTAAGCACAGTGCCACAGCGCAACACATCACCGACAAAATGCCCGCCAACTACATGGCCTTGGGGCTCATTCCCTTAATGCTGCCCAATGCCAAGATCGTGCATGTAAAGCGCAACCCGGTGGATACCTGCGTTTCCTGTTTTACCCGATTGTTCAATCGGCATCAGGATGCGACTTACGATCTGGCTGAGTTGGGTAAGCACTATGTGAACTACCGACGGCTTATGGATCATTGGCGCAAGGTGCTACCAGAAGGTAGTTTCCTTGAATTCCAGTATGAAGATATTGTCGCCGACATGGAAGGTCAGGCGCGTCGCCTGATTGATTACGTGGATCTGCCTTGGGATGCGGCTTGTCTGGACTTCCACAAGAACGAGCGCAGCATCCGTACCGCCAGTATCACGCAGGTGCGGCAACCGATTTACAAGAGTTCGGTAGAACGCTGGCGCCATTACGAACAGCATCTGGGCCCCTTGTTAGAAGCCCTGAAGCCTGTGCTGTAGCGTCAGCGGCGGTCTTGGTGCGGTTGCTGAAACGATCAGGGTGGGCCAGTGTGTTATTCACTGCGCTTGCCTTGATCACGGGTTGCGTTAATCTCACCGGGTCAGAGCGTAGCGTCCAAACATCGGCACGTATGCTGGCTGCCGGTTGGCAGGAGCAAACCATCAAAGCAGGCGTGTTTGAACTACGGGCATTTAATAACCAGCAGCCTGCAGCGGATAGTGTGCTCACCGTTTATATCGAAGGTGATGGCCAAGCCTGGATCGATGGCCAGTTCCCGGCGGATGACCCCACGCCCATCACACCCGTTGCACTCGATTTGGCATTACAGCAACCTGGTGGCGCTGTTGCTTACCTTGGCCGCCCTTGCCAATATCTGGGGGCAGGTACCAACCCCGCCTGTACTAAACAAATCTGGACAGATGCCCGATTTAGCGAAGCCGTTATCGTTGAAACCAACGCCGCACTCAGCCAACTCAAAAGCCAAACCAAAGCCAAACGTTTACAGTTGGTGGGGTTTTCAGGTGGGGCAGCCGTTGCTTTACTTATCGCCACCCGTCGGGACGATGTGTCGCGCATCATTACCGTGGCCGGTAATCTAGACCCCCATGCTTGGGCAAAGCACTTGCGTTTGCAACCCCTGGCCGGTTCACTGGATACAGTCTCTGTGGTGGCTGCCACACAAAACATACCGCAGATAGATTTTGTCGGTGGTAAAGACAAAGTGGTGCCGTTGGCAATTACCGAAGCCTTTGTTAAACGGTACCCGGTAGCGCATCGGCCTATTATCGTTACCGTGCCAGAGAATGGCCACGTTTGCTGTTGGGTGCAGCAATGGCCGAAACTGTGGAAAAATATTAATCATGACTAACATGAATGAGACAAACCTCGTTTGGCACCAAGGCCACGTGACGCCGCAAGAACGCCAAGACCTGTTTAAACAAAAGCCTTTGACGATCTGGCTTACCGGGCTCAGCGCTGCCGGTAAATCCACGCTGGCATTTGCCCTCGAACGGCTGCTGATCGAAGCGGAGCACCCCTGTTATGTACTGGATGGCGATAACGTACGCCATGGCTTGAATAATAACCTCGGTTTTAGCGCAGAAGATCGCTCAGAGAACATCCGTCGCGTGGCTGAAGTCGCTAAGCTCATGAACGATGCCGGGTTGATCGTCATTACCGCCTTTATCTCGCCGTTTCGTGAAGACCGCGCCAAGGCTCGCAATATCATCGGAGAAGGCGTGTTTCAGGAAGTGTATGTCTGTGCAGACCTTGCCGCCTGCGAAGAGCGGGACCCCAAGGGTTTGTATAAAAAGGCCAGGGCAGGGCAGCTGCCCGACTTTACGGGTATTTCATCACCGTACGAAGCGCCAGCAAATCCTGATCTGGTCATTGACTCTGGGATTAAAAGCAAAGAAGCCTCGCTGTCTGAATTAATGGTATTTGTTACACAGCAGATTGGGGCAGCCTGATTTATGACTAACAAAACCGTTGGCATCGTCATCCCGCACTTCAAAGCCCCAGAGGCTTTGCAGATTGCTATTGCCCACGCGCAGAAGCAGCGCGGGATACAGACTGAAGTCTTTGTTAGAGATAACTCCGAAGACAACATCCTCTTTACCCGTGCCGTTAACGAAGGCCTGCGCCGGTTTGCCTACTCAGACCAATACGACTACGTGCTGGTCTTAAACCAGGACGCCAACCTGCGCGAAGAATCCTTGCAGCAAATGGTTCAAACTATGAACCAGAACCCACAAGCGGGTATCTGCGCACCCATTGCACTATCCCAAGACAAATCAGTTAACTGGGCCGGTTCGGCAGAGGCGTTCCCCTGGGGTCGTCATATCGGCTATAACCTCACGCAGTTACCTAAACAGCCCTTTGAAACCTACTGGATCAACGGTGCCTGCATGTTGCTGCGCACCGCCATGCTGCGCGAGATTGGCTTGCTGGATGAAAACATGAAGTTCATCTGCTCTGATGCCGATATCTCTTTCACCGCCCGTGCCCGTGGCTGGAAGTGTCTGGTGGTACCTAGCGCCTTTGTCGAACACGAGCTGGGTGGCAGTGCCAATGTTACCAACCACTGGTTGAACAAGATCAAACTGGAAGATCAATTGTATTTTGCCCGCAAGTGGCTTACGGGCGAGGTGTATCGCAGCTTGGCCGTAGAGGGGCCGCAGTTGACCAATGAATTTGTAAAAGAGCACATGCTTCAGACGCAATTCCAGCTAAAGGCAGGTACATCATGAAAACATTTAAGCACTCGGGTGATATGGGTGACGTGATATTTTCGTTGCCCACTATTGCCGCATTGGGTGGTGGTGTGTTGTACCTTGATCCGGATGGTGGTGAATCCAGCCCACTTGTTAAATGGGCAGACAAAACTCGCACTAAATTGAATCAGAAGCTTATTGATCAGTTAATCCCATTTCTTGAGTTACAGGATGGCATCGTCAAAGTTTTCCCATGGCAAGGTCAAGAGGTCGATTACGACCTAGATACTTTCCGACATCACATACGGTTTAATAATCTTTGCATTTCACATCTTGAAGCCTTTGGGCAAGATCATGCTTGCGCGACCCATGCGTGGTTAAAATTTCCAACGAAAAGAGTATTGCCCAAACCCTTTTTAATTTCCCGGTCTGCGAGATATCATGGCAATGATGCTTTTTGGATCGGCTTGCTACCCCAAATAAAAGATCGCGCATTGTTTATTGGTTATCCTAAAGAACATGACATTTTCGAATATACGTTCGGATACAAGATTGAATACTACGCAACACCGTCATTGCATGATCTGATTGAAACAATCAACAGTTGTGAGCAGATTTTCTGTAACCAGGGTTTTTCTCATGCGATTGCCGAGGGCTTGGGTAAACCACTGATATGCGAAGTAGAGCGGTTGTATCCTGCAGCAGTGTTCAATAATAAAACTACGAGTCAGTACGTTTAGCACTCGTGAAGCCAGAGGGTTTATCGGATGAAAAATCCCAACGTTATCGTTTCATCGAAATACGGACCAATTATTATCAATAGATATGACAATGGGGTCGGAAAACAGATTAGTCAACTAGGCTACTTTTCAGAAAGTGATGTTGATCTGATAAGACAAATAATAGCTATTCTTCTTCAAACAAGGAATTCGATCACTTTTTATGATATCGGGGCTAATGTTGGAACCCATTCGTTGGCTATCGCTAAATCGTTTCAAGATAGAGTTAAAATTAGAGCGTTTGAAGCTCAGCGGTTTGTGTATTACATGCTGTGTGGGACAGTTGCAATCAACGGTCTTGAAAATGTTAGCTGTCATTTGAACGCTGTTTCTGATGTTGACAATTGTACAATTGACATCAAAACCCCTGACTACAATGTTGGCCAGAACTTTGGTGGTCTTGAAGTTATCATGCCACCGCGCTCCGATAACCAGGATATGCGCTTAACTCACATTGAAAAAATCGACACGGTAACTATTGATAGCTTTGGCGAGCAAGTAGATTTTTTGAAGATGGATATAGAAGGTATGGAGGATAAAGCTCTCCAAGGGGCTGTGGCTACATTTGAGCGATCTAAACCAATTGTTTTTCTGGAGATTCTCAAGACGGATGTTGACTTTTGTTTGAATTTTATGAGGCGTTTTGGTTATAGGATTTATCAAAAAGAGCTGGACATTATAGGAGTTCATGCTGAAATGAATTTGGATTTTTCTGATTTGAAACGGCTTGTGTAAATTCGTTGCCAAAATGCAAAGCATCAACCGCTTCGGCTGCGCCGAACCAACGACATGGCTTTGGCTAATCCTCTTTTATGGCATTAGCCATGTGCTGTATCTCATGCCGGTTATCCGGCAAATGTTGGGGCCGTGGACCGAAGTCGTCGCCAGCACGTATTACCTTTTCGGTGATTTGTTTATTGCGGTGCTGCTCTACACCTGGTTTAACCGCATTCCCGAAGCAGGTGCATTCTTTCGGGCCTACTGGCGTTATGGGCGTTGGGTCACACTGGTGGCCTACCTTTGGTCGGCTATTTGGCTGGTCTGGTTAAATCAATCGGCATTACTGCGCACAAATCACCGTAATTTTTGGGCAGTGGCGGTACTGCTGGCGATAGATCTGCTCGCTATGATCTATCTGCTCAAATCCAAAGCCGTTAAAGCGACTTTTGCTGAGTTTCCTAAACCGTTAACTGTTAAAGCCGCCGAAGAATCCGAAGCACCTAATCCGGCTGAACTAAGAGCTAAAGTCATTGCAGCGGCGCTGATCGAAGCCCCCATTACCGACCCAGATACACCAGAGTGCCTCATCGAAGCGCATTGGCGCGCCCATCTTGCCGCCCAACCCAGTGATGCTTTGGCCTGGTTGGAGCTGGCTATTCTTGCGTATCAATGCCACAAGCCAGATCAGGCCGAGGTTCTTATGCACCAGTCGCATCGACTGGATGAAACCAACCCCGTAGTGCTGCGTAACTTGTGTGAACTGCACCGACAACAGGGGCGGGTGGCAAAAGCCTTGCGTTATGGTTTGCAGGCCACTGAACTGGCACCTAAAGACGAGTTAGCGCATTTTAATTTGGCGGTGGCGCTGACCGACAACAAAGACTTGAGTAATGCGATAACCCATTACCACCGGGTCATCGACATCAATCCGCACAACACCCAGGCCTGGCTGGGGTTGGCGGTACTATTGGTTCAGCAGCAACGGGTGCCTGATGCATTTGCAGCGCTGGATGCCGTTCTTTTAATTAATCCGGACAACGCACAAGCGTTGGCACTCAAAAATCAGTTAGGTTAGTCCCGCTTTCGATTGCTAGAGCAACATGCCTGCGCCGACAGTATTGTTCGTTGCTTCGTCAATCAGAATGAATGCACCGGTGCTGCGGTTACTCTTGTAGCTGTCACAGCAGATCAGCTGAGCCAGACGCAAGTTGATGGTGGCGATGTCATTCATTTGCAATTGTGCTGGTGCGGCATCTTCGGCCAGCGTATTGATATCCAGACGGAACGGGATATCAGCAATCTTGGCTTTCACGGTACGCGTTGTCTGACGCAGGGCATAGGTGCGGGCACGATCCAGCGGCG
>JACCDN010454981.1_pt1 | contig 12964 bp, 12 predicted proteins | sample 7441691 | NCBI WGS metagenome assembly JACCDN01 (sample SAMN15323439, study PRJNA562643) | freshwater metagenome | isolation source: river surface water | place: USA:Blue River Watershed | collected 2017-08-16 | reverse complement strand
GGGCATATTGGTGGCCGAAATTCTTGCTAAACTGAAGGTATTGGACCTGCTTGTTCTCAAGTCGTGCTTGCTTGATATTTTCTAGAGATTGGTCGGTGCTGCCGTCATCAATAAAAATATACTCGTAGGCGGTGCACCCAATGCCCAACATCGTTGCTTCAAGCCTTTGTATCAATAGGGCAATATTTCCTTCTTCGTTAAATGTTGGAATGATTACAGAAAGTTCGATATGTCCTGACTCGGGTTGCATGTAAAGCGAAATTAAGCAATTATCTGTTCTTTACCTCAGGTTCTGAGCCCAAGTTCAGGCTAATTCCGCCTCCTTTCCTTATATTTGCCTAAATTCTGCATTATGTCAGCAAATGAACGTATATCCACAGACAAAGCACCCAAACCAGTAGGTCTTTACCCGCATGCACGTCGTGTAGGCAACCTCTTGTTTTTATCGGGTGTAGGCCCAAGAGTAGCCGGCTCAGATGCCAATGACTCTTCTGTGCCTGGCCTAAAACTTGACCACAACGGCAACTTCATCACCTTTGACTTCGAAGCACAGTGTCGCAGCGTCTTTGAAAATGTAAGGGCTATCCTTGAGGCTTCAGGCTCTTCCTGGGATCAACTCATTGATGTAACCGTATTTTTGGTCAACATGAAACGCGATTTTCATACATACAACCGTCTTTACGCAGAGTATTTCAAAGACAACCTGCCGTGTCGTACTACAGTAGAAATTTCTTCTTTACCTACGCCTATTGCCATCGAACTCAAATGTATTGCCACTATTGAATCTTAAAACATGAGCGCATTTATCATCCGTATTATTCTTGCTGTTGTAGCTACCTTCTTCAATGTTTATCTGTTTGTTTCAGGCCATTGGGGTTGGGGAATCACTTTTATTTTCATCACAGCCCTAATCATTCTTTCTTTCTTCAGAAACGAAAACATGATTTTAGCGCTCAACCAAATGCGCGTGGGCAATCAAGATAAAGCGAAGGCCTATATCAACAAAATCACCCACCCACAGTTTTTGCCACGCAAGCAGCATGCTTATGTTCTATACCTCAGAGCAGTACTTGGTGCCCAAGAATTGGGTTTTGCAAACGCCGAACAATTGTTGCGTAAAGCATTGGGGCTTGGTCTCAGAACCAACGAAGACAATGCCGTGGCACGCATGCACCTTGCCGGTATTTGTGCACAAACAGGACGTCGTCAGGAAGCCTTAACTCTTTTAGCTGAAGCCAAAAAACACGACAAAAACGGCATGCTCCGCGATCAAATCAAAATGTTACAACAACAGTTGCAGGCAGCCCCATCAAAAAATCAAATGCGCATGGCCCAAATGATGGGTGGACGTAAAAAAACGCCAAAAATGCGCTAATATGTCAGATAAAAAGCGCACCGTTGCGCCATCTTGGCCCGACTACCAATTACTCGATGCAGGTGGTGGCAAAAAACTAGAGCGCTGGGGTAAAATCATTACCATTCGCCCTGACATCCAGGCTTATTTTCATTCAGGCAAACCCTTCACAGAATGGCGAGCTATGGCCCATTGGGAATTTGTAGAAGTACCCGGGAAAAATGGCCGTTGGAAAGCACTCAAAACCGATGCGCCCACAGAATGGGTCATTAGTTTTGGCAGGCTCAAATTTGTGCTCGGGACCTCCACCTTTAAACACGTTGGCCTCTTCCCAGAACAAGCAATTAACTGGAACCACATTGACAAGTATGTCAAATCAGAAGATAAATTCCTAAACCTCTTTGCTTACACCGGTGCAGCAAGCTGCATGGCAAGGCTTAAGGGTGCAGATACTTTTCATATAGATTCGTCAAAGTCCATTTTAAATTGGGCAAAACTCAATATGGATGAAAGTCGATTGCTGAATATCCATTGGGTACTCGAGGACGCGCTCAAATTTGCCGAAAGAGAAGCCAGACGTGGCAAAAAATACGACTACATCCTTATGGACCCTCCCGCTTGGGGCAATGGTGTCAAAGGAGAAAAATGGAAACTCGAGGATAAAATCGATCAGTTGTTTGCAGCTTGTGCCGAAATTCTCGAACCTGGTGGCCGCCTGACGCTCAACACCTACTCTCCATCCATAGAGGCAAAACTGCTCACCGAACTAGCTGAAATGTACTTTCCAGGCCGAGCCGTAGACCAGTCAGAACTTTACTTAGAAAGCCAAACAGAGAAGTCTTTGTATTGTGGTGAATTAGTGCGTATTCATCCGCAAGACCTAGAGTAAGTCATTGGCTAAATTAGCCAGTTCTGAACGTTCTCCTTTTTCGAGCCTCACATTTGCAAATAAAGGTTGCCCTTGAAGTCGGTCAATTAAATAGGCCAAACCATTACTGTTTTCATCCAAATAAGGTGTGTCAATCTGATGCACATCTCCGGTAAATACAATTTTGGTGTTCTCTCCTGCCCTTGTAATGATGGTTTTAACCTCATGCGGCGTTAAATTCTGGGCCTCATCAATGATGAACATAATGTTGCTCAGGCTTCGACCTCTGATAAATGCCAAAGGCGTAATGACAATGCGTTTGGTTTGCTCCATCTCTAAAATGGCCTTGTATTTCTTCTCATTTTCTCCAAACTGAGACTTGATAAATTTGAGGTTGTCCCAAAGTGGCTCCATGTATGGGCCAATTTTATCATCGGCGTCTCCGGGTAAAAAACCAATTTCTTTGTTTGAAAGTGGCACCAAGGGTCTGGCCAAAATAACCTGGTTGAACTTTTTGTTTTGTTCCAACGCAGAGGCAAGTGCTAAAAGCGTTTTTCCAGTACCCGCTACTCCTTGCATCGCGACAAGTTTTACATCCGGATTAAGCAAAGCATGAAAAGCAAAGGCCTGCTCTGCATTTTTTGGTTTGATCCCGTAAACAAATTCTTTTTCGATGCGCTCGATGCAATCGGTATGATGGTTATAGAATGCCAATGATGAGGTTTTGCCATTCTTTAAAATGTAATAACCATTGGTAACTTTTTTGGCGCCTAATAAACCATTTTCTTCAATACTGCCTCTAGTAAAAATTTCGCGAATGACTTCTGAATCAATGCCATCAATGCCATATTTACCAGCCGTTTCTATCTCTTGCGCATTAACTTTGCCTGTTTCATAATCTTCGGCAACCACACCAAGCGCCTTAGCTTTAATGCGCAAATTGATGTCTTTGGTAACTAAAACAACCGTTCGTTTAGGTTCGGCCTCCATCAAATTCAAAGCCGCATTGATGATTTTGTGGTCATTTTTGCCCATGGCATAAACCTTCTCAGCATTCATTCCAGAAGGCTGCTCATCCATCACTACTTTGAATTTACCAAGTGTTTTACCCAGCGTAATCCATTCTTGTAAAGACCCGCTTCCCGAAAGTTTGTCGATAAAGCGAATGACTTCCCTGGCTGAAAAATTCTTGGTGTCGTTTCCGATTTTAAATTTATCGAGCTCTTCAAGAACGGTAATAGGAATGGCTACATAATGCTCTTTAAAATTGACAATAGCATCGAAGTCGTGTAGCAAGACAGAGGTGTCGAGTACAAAGATTTTTTCCTTTTTTCGCATCCGCTTTTTTGTTTGAATATACTTGTTTTTCTGTTTGAAAAACAAGTTGCGGTGAAATTAAGGCTGCTGTGTGTTGTGAATGTTAGCTTTTGGTTAACAAGGGTTTAAGTGCTTGTTTAAGATCTGGGTATTTAAAGGAAAAGCCCGTCTGTATTATTTTTTGATTGCTTGCTTTGAGATCAGTCAATACAAGAAAAGCGCGCTCGCCAAGCAATAATTTTAATGCAAAAGCAGGTACTTTTGGTGCCCAAAGTGGTTTGCGCAGAAGCTGAGCAATGTGCTGAGTTAATTCTAGATTACTATTGTTGGCAGCAAGTGCGTTGTAGGTTCCTTCTAATTGCTGCTCCAATGCAAATACCATTAACTCGCAAAGATCATCGATGTGAATCCAGGGGCTCATTTGCTGCCCAGAACCAATTGCTGAACCAAAGCCTAATTCTATAGGGCGCTTCATCGCTGCTAAAGCACCGCCTTGAGCCGACAGCACCATGGATATGCGTAAAACAGAACCCCTGACGTGATTCAATATTTCCTGATGGGCTTTTTCCCATTCCTGTACTACCATAGATAAGAAGTCTTGACCGTAAGGCGCACTTTCATGATAGACTATTCCTTGTTCAGCCGCATAACAATTGACACCAGAAGCACCAATGTAGTAGTTCAATGACGGAAATTTGTCAAGCATTGAGGCTAAGAACTGTGCGGGTTCTACCCTAGATCTGATAAGTATGGCTTTGCGCGAAGCTGTCCAACGTGCGGCTCCAATATTTTCTCCACACAAATTAATAATGCACTGAACAGCAGTAAGCTTCTCAATGTCAATTTGCTTTTGACTTGGATCCCAATAAACCTCATGGCTTGCTTTCGGACGGCGCGTGAGCACCAATACGGTGTAGCCCTTTTTTTCTAAGAGTTGCTTTAGTTTTTGGCCGATTAGACCAGTACCACCAGCTATGAGAACAGTGGCTACAGGTTTTACTTGCAAGTCCCCTTCAATTCCTGAATGGCGTTGTCCTTGCTCTGTTGAATGCTCTGACACAGTTTATCTTTTGTTGCCAAGGCCTTTTTAAGTGCGAGTGTGTCTTGTTGGGTTGCCCCGCCCGACCAAATTACTGCACTCAAATCATTGACCTTATTGGCTTGTTCTAAACAAGAACAATAAGCTTTGTTGTCTTGTTCGCAGGCACTAAACATTACAAGTAAAATTCCTAATAGTAGGAATGTGTATTTTTGACGCATCATCAAACAAAATTACAAATATTACGTATTGAGATTCTATGCTTAAAATATTCTTGGTCTTTCTTTTGATTTCAATCAGCCTCGGTGCAAAAGGCCAGGAGTGTGTTTCTGTTTTTAAGCCAAAGAAACAACTCGTAGCTTCAACTTATCTTTGCGTTGATGCCATGCAAGCTGATTTGCTACAATTACACAAGCACATCTTACAAACGCACCCCAACCCCACATACTACACCTCAAATACAGCACTAATTGAGGCCTATCAGGTAGCGAAATTAGCTTGCGAAAAACCACTGACCATGTTTGACTTCATGTTGGTGGTCAATACGTATCTTAATTCCTTAAAAGATTCACATACCGGGCTCAATCCTAAGGACTTTCTTTATCAAGTGAATGCAAATAGAAAAGTACTTCCTTTCTTTGTTACACAAATTGAAGGTAAATTTTATCTCTATGGCGGACATTCAGATAGTTTAAAAGCAGCCGATGAATTACTCGCTGTTGATCAGTACCCCATTCAAACGCTTTATGATTTAGCATATGCATTAAGTATGTGTGAAGGCGCTGCAAATGCGGCACAACAAGAGGTTGCACTAGATTACATTGGCGTGGTCTATAACCTACTTCAAATGAGCTTAAAATCTGATAAGGAAGCAAAATTTAAAGTGGTTAAACCATCGGGGGATACGGCAACTGTAAACATCCCATATGTAGCCACATGGAGATACTTTTTATCGAGTATGACTGGGCAAACTAACGACGAAGTAAGCTACTATTTTGATGACAAAAATCGAGGGGTATTGACACTTGCATCGTTTCAGCCACTTTCCTTGCCTTTTTTTCAGAAGAAGGTCGATGAATTTTTTGCCGAAGTGGAAAAGCGCAACTGCGAAAATATTTACATCGATTTACGAGACAACCTAGGCGGCCTGCTTCGGGCAGAGGAATACTTGTTTAGTTACATCAATGTCAACAGCTCCCCGGTGCAAACCAACTACCTCTATAAAAGAAGTAATTATGACCGGTTTGCCTTGCTAAGCCCTTTGCAGCAGATGCAATTTGTAAACAGGGCTAAAAATGTATACCCCAATGGGCTCATCTCCAAAGAATACGACTTCTACCGCCTGCCCAAAGGTTCATTGTACACCATTTTATACGATTACGTTCCAACGAACCAACGCAATTACATCTATAAAGGCAAATGCTCGCTGATCATGAATGGCAACTCGATGTCGGCCTCTGTATTATTTGCCGCGTGGTTCAAGCATATTAAGCGAGGAGATATTATAGGAACAACCTGTATGGGCGGAATGGGCGGCACTTTCGGAAACCCGGCAGCACTTACCCTGACAAATTCTCAAATTAGTGTGATTGTATCTACGCTCAAATTCACCCCGTTGCACATCAAAGAAAAGGTATTGCAACCCATTATCCCAGACATTTGGCTCAAAATGAGCCGGCAAAATTTGATTGATCAAATAGACCCCTTTGAGCAGTATTTGCAGAATCTAGATTAAAGAAAGAACAGCATTGTTACAATAGCGTAACGTACAAACTTTCCGATAATGATCAAGATAAAAGTTGGAAGCCAAGGCACCCTGAAAAATCCTAAACCGATGCCAATGAGGTCTCCGACAAATGGGAGCCAGCACAACAAGGCCATCCAACTACCATAGCGTTGAATTTGAACTTGCCACTTATCAATTTTCTCGGGTTTGGCACCAAATTTTCTTAACCAATTCGGGTTCCCTAAATAACCTATTCCGTAATTGAGCCAGGCACCCATTGAATTTCCAGCTGTTGCCACAAGTAAACAAGCAATGGGTTCATAGCCATAATGAAACATGGTGGTCAAAAAGATTTCTGAGGCAATCGGTAAAATTGTTGCCGCCAAAAAACTCGCTAAAAACAGGCCGATATATCCGTATTCAAAAGTCATGTGTCATAAAAAAAGCCGGTTGCCCGGCTTTTCAAAGATTGGAATAATTGCTTAACGCTTTACAAATTTCTTTGTAAGTGTTGTTCCGTTTGTTTCAATAGCTACTGTGTAAATTCCGGCAGCCCAGCTTTCAGCATTAATGCCAAGTTCATGAGAACCAGCTGCTAAAGAATTCAAGCTTGTCGTTTGCATGATTTTACCAGCAACATCTGTTACTGTATAAGTAAGGTCTGACGCATTTTGAAGGTCAAAACGAAGTGTTGCATTGCCTTGAGTTGGATTTGGCATAATTACAGCGTGGCTCAATTCATTTTGCTCAGTGACACTTAAGATTGGATCAAAGTTCATGCGAACCATTGGCGTATTGGTTGTGTAATACCAAGTGTTGTCAGCCAAATCTAAGAAGAATGAAGTTTGTGGCTCTGATTTACCTGCGTTAGATACGCGTAAACCTGCAGAATAAGAACCCGCAACAACAAGATAAGTAGCACCAGCTGTAACATCAATATAAGGCTCTAATTCCATAACTAAATTGGTGTTAAGGTTGTTACTTTGAATTGCAAGCGGCAATGATTCTGATTCGAAAACGAAATCTCCGGTTGTTGGGTCAAGAGAGTAAAGTTTTACAAAAACTTCTGTACCAACCGTTGCGCCATTTGCACCACCTGGTAGACGAATGTTAATAGCTTTTAAAGTAGCATCTTGGAAAATATCAAAAAGGTTTCCTACTTCAAAACCATCTGTGCCATTGGTTGTACTGCCTGCAGGTGTACCGTTGTCACGTGCATAAATAAAGTCTGTAATAGCGAAGTCAACATTTGAAAGCACATTGTTTGCAGGAATATCATCAGTTGAGTCTGCTGTAATTGTACGTGTAATAGAAATGTTACCAATTGTTGCTGGTGGCGTATAGAACGTAGTGAGCTCTAATGCAGCTGTATCTAAAGACGCAATGCTCACTGGAGCTGAAGATCCTGTCCAGGCGCCATTATTAGCATTGATATTGAGTTTAACGTTGTTTTGAGTGTTTACTCCACCGTTAAATACATCAGCTGAAAAACCAATTTCAGAAACTTGTTCGTCAGGAATTTGGTAGTAAGGTAAGCCTACAGCACCCCAGTAGTTTCCGGTAACGGATAAATCATTGGTTGGGTTTGTTACGATTTTCACATCGTCAATGTACCAGCCGTAAGTAATCCATACGTTCGGGTTAGCTGCTGAACCCGGGAAGTTTGTTGTCCAAGAAAAACGGATCCAGATCGGGCTTGGCGTACTCGGTAAGAAAGTAGCTAAGTTGATGATTTTTGTATCTGGGTTGGCATAAGCAGAACCTCCAGCAGCAGAAAGAACTGTTTTATCGAGGTTGTTTCCTACTGTTGTAAAAGTAACCCCATCTGTAGAGATTTGGATTTCTTGAAGGTCGTTGAAACGCGCTCCGTATTGTTGAAATTGAATAGAAACTTGATTGCTTCCACCCAAAGCAGCGATGTCAATTGCTTGGGCAGTTGTCATGGTGTAGGTTACATTAAGTGCTTGAGTTGCAGCTTGTGCATCACCATTTACCAATTCAGCATTGTTTCCGCCTGAAGTAGAAGAAATTCCGTTGGCAGACCACCAACCTTCAGTGGTATTATTGATGTTCCACCCGAATTCAGCTCCGGTTTGTCCTGAGTTGTCAATTGTCCAGTTTGCAGGAGTTGAAAAGTCATCAGACCATAGGGTTACGCCGAGAATTTTTTCGTCAGCAGGTGCTTTAGTGTGCTCTTTAGGGGCATTCACTAAATCTTGGAATGTTTGCATGCGCGGTGCTTTTTGAGCAAAAGCCACTGAAGAAAGCGCACTTACAAAGAGTAAAAGTTTTTTCATTTTAACGTATTTAGGTAATAAAGATAAGGAATTCTATGCGTCCTTCAAAAAAGGCAAATTTGTGCGGCCTTCAATTAATGCAGGTGCACTGATATTAACAACGTAAAGACCTTCTTGTTCTTGGGGTGCAAGCAATTCATTTCCAAACATATCTATGGCCTGGCTGTGGCCATTATAATTCAACTGATTGGCGTCATTACCCACACGATTAGATGCCAACACATAGCATTGGTTTTCGATGGCCCTTGCTTTTAATAAGCTATCCCAGTGCAAAATCCTTTTTGAGGGCCAATTGGCAACATATAAGAGCACATCGTAAGCGGCTTGCTCATCATTGTGTTTATTGCGACAGAGTTCCGGAAATCGCAAATCATAGCAAATCTGCAAATTGATTTTCCAATCTTTGTAAGCTACTATAGTCTGATTTTTTCCTGAAGTAAAATACTGATCTTCTCCACCCAAACCAAACGATTTTCTTTTGTCGTAGGTATGAACCAGGCCATCAGGTGAAATAAATACCCCGCGATTGAAAAAATTTTGTTTTTCTTCAATAATTAATGACGTGTAAATGGCACAATTTCTTGAGCGGGCAAGCTCTGTTAAAATTTGAATTGAGGGGCCATTCATTTCTTCTGCAAACGAAACATCCATTGTGAAGCCTGTCTGAAACATTTCTGGCAATAGTAACAAATCTATATCTGTCTTTTGCACCGAAAGTAACTCGGAGATTTTTTCAAAGTTAGCTTGCTTATCTTGCCAAACCTGATCAAATTGTAAGATGCCTATTTTTAAATCTTGCATAACTTTTCAATGGCTTCTTGAAGGGTTTCATCCGTTTTCGCATAGCAGAAGCGAATCAATCTGGCATCATGCGCATTCGCATTAAAAACCGAAATGGGAATAGCTGCTACTCCGTGCTTAATTGTAAGTTCTTGACAGAACTCTACATCCGACTGTTTGGATATAGCTGAGTAATCAGCTACCTGAAAATAACTACCTTCTGCCGATAGCAAAGTGAATCGGCTATTTTTCAATCCTTCTCTAAATAAATCGCGCTTTTGCTGATAAAATGCTGATAATGTATTTACATCAACCAAGTCTAAATAGGCAGCTAAGGCATGCTGCGCAACACTGTTCACACAGAAAACTAAAAACTGATGGACCTTCAATATTTCAGTCATTAGTGCCTTTGGGCAGACTAAATAGCCAACTTTCCAGCCTGTAATATGAAAAGTCTTACCAAAAGAAGAAACAACAATTGAGCGTTCTCGAATAGCATCACGCTCATGGATAGACTGGTGCTTCTTCTCAAACGTAATAAATTCATAAACTTCATCTGACAACAAGTGTAAGTTTGGAAAACGTTGCATCAGACCTTCAAGTGCTAAAAAATCAAATTCTTGCCAAATTTTACCGCTTGGATTATGCGGATTATTGACAATCAACAATTTGGTGCGCTCGGTTATATTGGCCTCAATTAAATCCCAATCTGGATCAAAAGTTGCTGTCAAAGGCAATCGGATGGCTTTGGCCCCTGCAAGATGCACAGGTGCTTCATAGCAGTCATAACTCGGATCTAGAATGATAACTTCATCACCGGCGAAAACAAGTGCTTGAATGATTGTAAAAATTGCTTGCGTTGCACCTGCAGTGATTAGTATTTCATCTGGTTGAACTGCGCGTTTATATTGCCGGTCGATCAAACCTGCAACTTTTTCACGCAAAGTAATGAGACCCTGAAGTGGCGCATACTGATGCGCGTTCTCTTGAGAAACCCTTACAAGCTGTGCCTGTAATTGCGGATCAATTGGAAAGTTAGGAAATCCTTGAGCTAGATTGATTGCACCATGCTTTTGAGCAAGTGCAGACATCGTGGTAAAGATAGTTGTGCCTACATGAGGCAACTTAGAAGCTGACATTTTACTTCAAGCCTGAATCTCTAGTTGAAATCTTGAGTGACTTAATAATAAATTCAGTTCTACGATTCAACTGATGCTGCTCGTCTGAACAATCAGATTTCGCTTTACGACCCTCACACGGACAAGCTACCTTGAGTTGTGATTCACCATAACCCTTTGAAGTCAAACGACTAGGGTTAGAAATTCTTGCCTGAATGTAATCAGCAGCTGATTTAGCTCGTCTTTCTGAAAGGCTTTGGTTGTATGCCATGTTACCCTTGCAGTCGGTATGAGAACCAAGCTCAACTTCAATTTTTGGATACTTATTCATGAAAGCCACAACTTTATCAAGCTCAACAATTGCATCTGCTCTGAGGTCGGACTTATCGAAGTCATAGTAGATAGATTTCAAACCGAGTAAAGAGGTAATCTCCATCTCTAAAGAAAGTGGCTCAAGATCTAAATCTACTAAATCACGAACACTGATAACATTTGAATCTAAAACTTGGTAATCAAAGAAAACCTCTTTTGTTACATATCCCTCTTTTTCTAGGTAAACTTTGTAACGATGCTTGCTTTCAATCATGAGTGAATCACGCTTTTGCGTCAATACACCTAAATCATCAGTCATGGCAGTAAGCAACTCTATACCTGTTGAGTCTTCAACAATTCGGATTTTAACCCCAGATAATGGTAAAAGTGTTTTTTTGTCTTTAACTACGTAATCAAGTGTTTTGTCTAGGAAACGATCACGCAATTCAAAAGCAAAAATATCATCTGTCTCACCAGAAGTTTGGCGATTACTCGTGAAATAGCCGTGCTTATCGTCTGTAAACATGATAGCTAAATCGTCATAGGCTGTGTTAAATACAGCACCCATGCTTTTAACCTCAAGATTCGTCAAGCTAAACAAATCATAACCACCTTGACTATTGTGCCCTTGTGAAGAGAAATAAAGTGTATTCTTGAAAACGAACGGAAACACATCGTTTTGAGCAGTATTTACCCCTCTAACGGCTTCTTTCTGCCCAAACTTGCCATTTTGGAAAGTACAACGATAGATATCCATACCACCTACTCCACCTGCCATATCAGAAGCAAAATAAAGCATGTTATTAGCTTCATCATAGAAAGGATGGGTAGTGTTGTGCTTATCGTTGTTATAAACAAATGGTAATGGTTTAGACCACTGACCATTTTTTGCTTTAGTTGTGTAGTAAATAGTTAGTTTTTCGTTCTTATCAGAACCATAATTGTTTGTAAAAAACAATATATCACCTGCCTTATTGGAAGAAATCGGCCCGTCGTAAAAACAAGTATTGATGTTCATAGCCTCTCCCGTCTCAGCGCTCACCAACATTGGTGTCTTGAGTGCACAACCTTCAACCTTATAAAGGTCAGAAAAAGGTTTTTTAGCAAACTCATCCATGTCAACTTCATCGCAAGCATTGATTGCTGCAGACAACACATAGAGGTCACCTGCAAACTGACGCACTCCGAAGTCATCTTGCTTCGTATTGAAACAAGCAGGAGTTAATAAAACATCTTGCTGAGCAAGCGTTGTAAACAGTGTCAGAACTGCAAAATATACTAGCGATAAATAACGCATAAGAAAGAGCTATATCAATTGAAGAAGCGTGGACCCTGGCAACGGCTAGCGTTGTTATTGAACTTGTAACGTAAAGCTACCTCATGTGATTGGATAGCAACACGGCTCAAGTTTGAAAGTGGGTACGTGTATGAATAACCTACATAAAAACGTGATCCGAAGTCATAACCAACAATAGCACCTACTGCACTATTCAACTGGCAGCTTAAACCTACGTCAAGACCATTTTTGTTAGTAAAGATGGCATTCATGTCTACAGTCCATGGTAAACCGTCCATATAGCGAACAACTACATTCGGACGAAGGCTCCACATCGCACCCATTGGCGCAGTACCACCTACATATCCTAAATACCCTCCACGGTTGTCTACAAAAAGACTCATGTCACGGTCGATGAAATCTAGGCTACCTACTCTTGGACGAGCAAAACCAAAATATACATTTTTGTGATAAACCAAGATGCCATAACCAGCGTTGAACTGTAAACCAGTAGACATATTGCTTAACATATCCGGATCTAAAGCCTCAGTTGTTATCAAATCTGTGAGGTTTACTGTTGTGTTACCTGCTATTGCACGAACACCTAAAGCAACCTTCCATGATTCGTTCAACTTTAAATGGTACGAACCATTAACCGCAAACTGAGTTGACTTTACTGGACCAGTTTCATCTTGTAACAATGTTACACCCAAACCAAAATTGTTAAGGATATTAAAGTTACCAGACAAGGTCATGGTTTTTGGAGCACCACGCAAACCAGTCCATTGAGAATTAGCCAAGGTAGTAATGTCATTATACCCATTTGCACCCGCCTGAGCTGGGTTCAGCATTAAAGCGTTGAATTGGTTCTGACGAT
>JACCDN010111522.1_pt1 | contig 12964 bp, 10 predicted proteins | sample 7441691 | NCBI WGS metagenome assembly JACCDN01 (sample SAMN15323439, study PRJNA562643) | freshwater metagenome | isolation source: river surface water | place: USA:Blue River Watershed | collected 2017-08-16 | reverse complement strand
ACAACAATCACTCATGATGATGACTCCACTAGCATAAAGGGCATAAAGGAAGGCTTAGGTTGCGCCAGTGTTTCGATGATAGAGCAATCTGCAGAATCATCACCCGCACAACCGTTCGCCATATCGGCCAAAATAGATTTAAGTGCATGCAATTCCTGCAACTGAGCTTCAACCTGCTCGATCTTTTCCAGCACTAGCCGCTTTACTTGTGAGCAGCGGCGATTTTCGTCGCGATACAAATCCAGCAATTCACGACAAACCTCCAAACTAAAACCCACTGCACGAGCGCGCTGTAAAAAGCGTAAATGCTCAACATCCAAAACCGAATAATCGCGGTAATCATTTCCCTCGGTGCGTGCCGGGGTTACCAAACCAATCTCTTCGTAGTAACGCAGGGTTTTTACAGGCAGCCCACTTTGGGCAGCGGCTTGTCCGATGTTCATACTCGTCTTCACCTTTGGTTAATTTGATAAGAACATCATAAACCTTTCCGTTACTGTAAGGTCAACACTATTTTTAAAGGCATTTAAGATAAATTTTGGTTAATTGATTCAAAAACCACCTATTAAAATATATTTAAAAAGGAACTATGCGCCATAAATATGCGAATTCAGTCCCAATACGAACAATTAATTACAACATTTTTCTATATAAATCATTAGGATGCATGATGTTCTTGACAAAAACTATTAATAAACCACAATTAGCATACAAATATTTCAGTGCTTAGGCGGATATATGGAATACCTCGACATTAATAACCCCGAATGGTCCAAAATGTGGGATGAATTGGCGTCTTATAAAATGAACGCTGGTGACCACTTGTGTGTTAACCAAGGGCAGTGTTGGGAGTACATGGGGTCAACCTTAGACCACCATCATTTTCGCCACTCTTGCCATCCGCTCTCACAAAGGGTTGAATACCTCTATATTGAACGAGCAAGGGCAGCTGTCGGCTGGGCATAAATGATTAAGTTTATTAAATTCGCAATTATTGGAGGAGCGGCAACGCTCCTTCAGTTTTTTTTGCTGGGACTTTTTGTTGAAGCCTTCGAGTGGGCTCCTGTCACAGCGTCTGCAGTGTCCTATGCCGTATCGGCTATTTTTAATTATCTCGCCAATTACTATCTCACCTTTGTTAGCGCGTCGAGCCACAAGCAAACATTGCCCAAATTTATACTCGTTGTCGCATTGGGCTTAGCGCTTAGTACATCGCTTTTTGCTATGTTTCTTTACGTGCTGGAAAACCATTTATTGCGCAATACCAATCTGCTTGAAACTGCCTACCTAATCGCCCAGCTCTTTGCTACCCTGATCACCCTCGTGGTTAATTTTTTAGCACATAAATTATGGATATATCGGAGAAAGTAATGAGTGCCGCAACGCTAACAAATGCTCCTTCTTTAGCGATTGTTGTACCTTGCTACAACGAAGAAGAGAGCTTGCCAAAAACGATTAAGGTATTAAATGACTTATTAGATAAGTTAATTACCGCTCAAAAAGTTTCCGCAGGCTCCAAAAATTATTTTGTTGATGATGGCAGCAGAGATAAAACATGGGAAATTCTGCAAGAAACTGCTCTGCATGATGCAAAGGTGGTTGCAATTAAACTCTCTCGCAATAAAGGCCACCAAAATGCACTTTATGCAGGCCTTTGTACCACAACGGAAGAGATTACCGTTTCAATTGATGCTGATTTACAGGATGACCCAGCCAACATAGAAAAAATGGTTGATGAATATTTAAACGGCAGTGACGTTGTTTACGGTGTCCGCTCTGCACGAAAAACAGATACTTTTTTTAAGCGTTTCACGGCCGAAGGCTACTACCACACAATGCGCACCATGGGCGTAGATTTAGTTTTCAACCACGCAGACTTCCGTTTATTGTCTCGTCGTGCCTTAGATGCATTAAAAGAATATAAAGAATCCAATTTGTTTTTGCGCGGAATAGTACGCGAAGTGGGTTTCAAATCATCAATAGTTGAATATGAACGTCAGGCACGAGAATTAGGCGAGAGCAAATATCCGCTGAAAAAAATGCTCTCCTTTGCATGGAAAGGAATCACCGCATTTTCTGCGGTTCCACTCCGCATGATTACGGTTTTAGGATTGTTTTCTGGTTTCGCATCCTTTGCATTAATTTTATGGGTTTTAGGAATTCGCTTCTTCTCTGATCACGCCGTACCAGGCTGGGCATCTATCCTTTTACCGCTCTTATTTATTGGCAGTGTTCAGCTTCTATGCCTAGGCGTTATTGGCGAATATCTCTCAAAAATTTACGAAGAAGTTAAAGGCAGACCCAAGTATCATATTAGCGAGATAATTCGCAAAACGAATTAGATAAATCGATAATTCAAGTCAATCGAGCTTTGGTTTTAATAATGTCAGAAATTAGATGTATATTTGCAAATACATCTGCTCAATAAAGTATTTTTTTAAATGTCAGGGAACATATATATATGAAGACGATGAATTTAAAAAATTGGGTTTTACGTCACGCTATTATTTTTTCCATCTTTATAATTACCGCTTGTGGCGGAGGAGGAAGCAGCTCTCCCTCAACAAACACACCGATAATAGCAACCAGTCCCTCCAACCTTTCATCATCTTCAGCTAGCAGTTCTCTTTCAACAAGCTCTAGCGAGAGCTCTTCAAGTAGCACATCAAACACACCGATAATAACAACCAGTTCCTCTACCCTTTCATCATCTTCAACTAGCAGCTCTGTTGCAACTAGCTCTAGCAAGAGCTCTTCAAGTAGTACATCAAGCGCACGGACTTTATCTAAAATCGAAATACATTTACCTGAAGTGGATGATTGGATGTACCTTACCGTCAATGGTTTGCGTCATCGCATAGGCTATTGGGGTCAACCTGACACTATGGGTGAATGGCGCGATATTAGCGACTGGTTTTCTCCGGGCGACAACCAAGTTCAACTTCAAGCAATAAATTATGGAGGCCCAAGAGCCATCAAATTTGAAATGCGAGTTGACGGCATTATTGTGGCAAGCCTTACTTGCCCGTCTGTTGATTGCCCCGATAGTACTGATAGCGGTACTTTTTTACAGAAAACAATAATGCTTACCGCATTGCACAGACCTGCAGCATCAATAGTAAATATAGATAGCCCAACAAAAGGAAAGCTCTATATTAATGATGAATATATAGGCATGAGCACACCAACTAGCCTCACCTTGCCACAAGGTACCTACAAAATAGGTTTGGGAATTAGCAACGACAACCCGCAAGACCTAACAGATGATTTTTTTGAGTACATTCTTGCTTTAGGTAAACCCAGTCAATACAACTTAACTGGAAGCTTTTATGAGCAAAAAATTACCGTCAATGAGACCACACAATCAATTTACATTGATACGAATCTCACTCCACTAGCCCCACAAAATACAGTTAAAATTGCGATATTACCGTTCGAAAATGTCATGTCTAACGACATGAAATCACCTTTAATTTTGACGCAAGAGATGCTGGATGGCTTCGCCGCGCAGGTACGTGTTACAGGTGAACGATTGGCGATGCCAAGTATGTACGGCTTATCCAAATGGGATGTTACCGTGTTGCCCATGGATAAAATTCTTAATGTACACGCGAAGAACACATCAGAATTAGTCGACACGCTTTATAGCGTATCTTGGCGTCCTGAATACCAGAGTCTTTTCGACTTTTATGATGTAGTCGTAATTTACCAATCCTCTTACCATGCCGACGGTGAAGTTGAACCAATCTTCGCGGGTGGTATGTCAGCAAGCGGTCGATTGATTCATGTGACTTCTGGATGGACGTGGACACTACCGAGCAACGCTGTTAATCGTGGTTTCTATCACGAGATGTATCATCATTACGAAGGTTGGGAAGTCTCTAACCACCATTATTACAATGGTATCGGCGGCTTACATGGGGAACGTGAACATGGTTTTACTGGAGGGGGAGCATCCGTTCAGGAATATTATCGTTTATTTGCCCGCGGGCAAGCGGGTGAAGATCCAAGCGCAAAAATAAAACTTGATTGGCCAATTCCACTTGCAAATGCGCAGCCCTTCCCAATTGGCGTTTTCCATGCAGTACGTTACGGTAGGCTACCCAAAAATTCAAACTGAGTGGTGGCCTGTTTTCAGGCAAAAAAACTTAAAACATGATTGATTACTATGACACTAGTAAAAGACAAGAATCAGCTTCAAATCTATCTTTCAGCAACAATTCTGATTAATTTATTTTGTCTGTTCATAAACGGGTATCCACCTGATTTAGGCTATTGGGAAAATTGGTCGCACCAGCTGGAAAAAAATGGCTACTCTCTTTTTAACGGTAACTACCCTCCGCTTTATATTCATTGGCTGTACGTTGTTACCAAAATACTTCATCAGTTCAATCTTCCCATTGAACCGAATGATCTATGCAAATTTTTATGGGAATTCCCGGTCTTAATCAGTCACTGCATATTGGTTGCGATTATCTATAAAAATTTGCAAAAGTTTAATGCTACTAGCAATCAAATCTTATGCATTATGCTAATGACTGTTTTCAACCCAGCCATATTGATTGACGGCCCCATTTGGGGGCAAGTGGATTTAATACCTACTGTAATAGCCATTTCAGCGATATTGCTTCATTTCTCACACCGTTACTCGGTACTGATGCTACCCACCTTCACCTTGGCGTTACTCACTAAGTTTCAAATGGTGTGTTTTTTACCTGTAGTGGGCATACTTTTCTTTCATCGTTTTAAAACACACATCCTAGGAATCTTCTTATCCATACTTGTTTTCTTGATGGTGTTTTCGCCGTTTATCTACGTAAATTACTTTAAAGAAGCATTTCAAGCAGCTTACATAGAAACACTAGGGCAATACCCAGTAATTTCCATGAACGCAGCTAATTTATGGATACTTTTAGTAGGCAATAACGCACCCGATAACATTGAATTTCTTTCACAGATTAGTAAGTTCCTCCCACAACAACTAATTTATCCTAAGTATCTTGGAATGTTTTTTTATGCATCGATTTGCTTGTCTATTTTTATATTAGGCATAACCGATCTATTAACATCAAAGAGAAATTCTCCTGACACTCTACTTTCTAATAGTATTTTTTATGCGCTGGTTAGTGCTATTTCATTTTTTACGCTTTTACCCGCAATGCACGAACGATATCTTTTTCCCGCGATAGTTTGCGCACTTGTGTATTCATCCATTACAAAGAAACACCTTATTTACATCATTGCGCTTAGCTTTATATCTGCGCTCAATATGCTTATTATTTTGGGAATCAACGGATCAGATATTTGGGCAGGGCTATCTACTCTAATGACGGTAATTTTTGTTCTTAGCCTGCTTCATCTTTATGCGGGCGATCAGGCTTATAGTATCGCTATAGGGCTAACGAACGCGTGTTTTAACCGCCGCTTCGCGTCATTAATTGTGTTTGTTGTGGGGGTAGGCTTAACCTTAGCCTATCTTGTCGACCGTCACAGCATACATAAACCGTCTTTAGCGCAAAACCAGATTCTCTTAACAAGTCAGCATCTTCAATCATCAAAACAGGATTATGGAACAATCCAATTCAACCGGAGCCTTGACGGAAAAGTGCTTTCTGTAGGGAAAAGACGTTTTGCATTCGGCATAGGTACTCATGCATATTCGAATATAACTTTCAGCTTACCGAATAATGCTATTGGCTTTGAGGTAATTCCAGGTATTGACGACGAAGTTAGCGGAACTGAGCTTAGCTTTGAGATTTGGGAGGATGAAAAATTACGTTGGGCATCTAAACCTTATTATGGATTTGAGAAACAGGTTAAAATAAATATCGCACTCAACAAAGGCAAAGAGTTAAAACTAATTGTTAAACCAAACGGAGATAACTCATGGGATCACGCCGACTGGATAAACCCAATAGTAACTCTGGAAACACCCAATTAATTAGAGAGCGAGCGTTGAATCCTTAACGCCCACACCATAATTTTGCCATTTGCGCGCTTTCCAACGGAAATATTTAATCACCGCACGCACCGCTTCATCCAATATAGCGGCAATCAATAACCCATATATACCCAAGCCGAATGGCACGGCTAACACATAAGCCAATGGAACGGAAAACAACCAAATAACAGCAATACTCGACACAGAGGTAAAAGTTGCGTCCCCCGCACAGCGAAGCGCGCTGCCAATAATAATATTGGTTGTGCGCATGGGTTCAGCTAAAAAGCCTAAGAAAAACACCCAGAAGCCAATCGCAATAATATTTGGGTCGCTGGTAAACATTTTTAAAATAGGTTGATTGAATACCAACCAAAATGAGGCAAGAATAGTTGTACCAATTAGCGACATCTTCAAACTTTGTTTAAGTTGTAAATGTGCCAAATCAAATTCTTTGCGCCCTACCCGCTGCGCAATAATGGCTTCCGTTGCCATGCTAAGCGCAATGGAAATCATCAAACAAAATAAAAATGTATTGTATGTATAAATTTTTACTTTCAGTGCAAGATCACCCACACCTGCCGCAATCCAATTCAACACCATCATATAGCCTTGAAAGGACATAGGCTCTAAAATCGCTGGGGCTGCAATTAAGAGCACAGGTGTAATATATAAACCAAACTGAGCAACTGAGGTTTTAAAGGGTATTTGGATCCGCAGGCGTAAATGAACAACAGCCATCACAAAGAGCAAACTGCACAACGCAGCTGTAACACTTGCTAAGGCAACACCTGTAACACCTGTTGGTGGTATCGACTGAAAGCCATAAACCGCAAGCATATTGCCCAAAAGATTTACGCTAAAGAAAATAATATTGCTGTAGGTATTCCACTTAGGAACGCCATAAATATTTAGGATGGTTTGGTAAATTAACCGGCAACCCCAAAAGCCAACCATCCAACCAATTAAGGATAAATATTCAACCGCGTAAGACTCTACAGCACCGCTCAAATTCATTGAGCGCGCCACCACTGGCCCACCGTAATTCACCGCAAATATCGCAACGACTGATAAAAAAAGTACCAGCAGTGTATAAGCACCAATAGTGACATTACCGCGTTGATAATCGTTGGCGCCAATACGCTGGCCTGCAATACTCGCACCGGCAAATGCACTGACTTGCAGAAATGCGTTAGCAACGAAAACGAGAGGTGTAACTGCGCCCACGGCCGCGGCTGCCGAATCAGACACGCGGCTTAGGAAATACATATCGACAAGGGGGATGGTGTAGGTAACGGCTTGATCAACAAACATAGGGGCACTCATGCCCCATAAACCTTTATCTAATACGCGACTTTTTGGCGCAGACTTCATTAATTCTCACAACCATCAGGACTAGAAACAATTAAGCGGCCTCGCGCAATACAATAGCAGGCGGCGTCGTTAATACCGGCCGACATCCCACTAAACCTAAAGATGCAACCAAGGCGCATCCTAAAACAGGCGATATCAACCAATACATAAAATGCGGCTGCAATGGGAGCTTGAATATAAACTTTTGCAAACTTAATACTAAAAACTCTGCCCCTAGAATGGCGACTACGCCTGCAAGTAATCCCATAATGGCAAACTCTATAAAAACACCACCTAGTATTAACTGGCGTGAAGCACCAAGTGCTCGCAATAGACCCGCTTCTTGTTTGCGGCTTTCAAGGCTGCCCATAACCGCCGCCCATAATACTAAACATCCACCAATCAGCGTAAGCCAAAGTACGAGTTGTATACCATCGGTCACTTGATCCATAACTATGCGAATGCTTTCAATTATGCGATCAAATTCAATGAGCAACACGGTGGGATACTCGCGCAGTAACTGATACAAGAAGGGCTTGTGTTGCTCATCCAAGTAAATACTGCTCATGTAATTGGGTGAAAATGTATCAAGTGCATGAGGCTCAAAAATAAAGAAATAATTAAGCTTCATGGTTTTCCAATCAAGACTTCTAATACTGGCAATTTCAGAATCCAATGTTAGGCCACCCATGGAAAAGCGCAATTTATCACCCAGTTTCAACCCTAATTCTTTAGCAGTCCCCTCTTCCACTGAAACACCAACTAATTGAGTTTCACTTCTCTTCCAAGAATCCCACCATTGCCCTTGAACGATTTTATTAGCTTCCGGCAAGCTCGCTGTCCAAGTTAAATTTAACTCGCGCTGTAAAGTATTATGCTTCTTGCGCAGCTCTTCCGCAGGCTCTGCGCCATTGATTTCCACCAAGCGCCCACGCACATTGGGCATCATATCAACTTGCTGGTTGATATGTTTTTCCAGTATTTGCTTTAATCGTTCAGACTCGTCAGCTGGGATATTGGTCAAATAATGGTTATGCGCATTTTCAGGTATCTGAATTTTCCACTCATTAATTAACGAGGTGCGAATAATCGTAATCGTCAGCAGGAGCATCATGGCTATTGAAAAAACTAATATTTGCATGACACTTTGGCCCGCATTTTTTTGCAGCGAGGCAAAGGCTAAACGCCACGCACCACCCGCATTAGCAACCCAACGTTTGGTTAGCTTTAAAAGCACAAACGCAACCAACAAAGCGATCAACAAGACTACGAACAGAGCTGCCGTTACAATCAATGCAAGTTTTACATCTCGACTAAACAATGCAACCAATGAGATGACTGCAGTAACAGCGAAGACTGCCTGCAACCATAATTGCGAACGAGTCACTTCCATTTCTTTCCGCAGGATTTTAAGTGGGGGTATATGCGGTAAAAACCAAAGCGCAGGCAATGCAAAACAGACCAAACAAATAATACCGCTAGCAAAACTCAACCCAAAGGGATAAAAACTAGCAGGCATAAATAGCGTGTTGTAAAGTGTTTGTACTGTTGAAATGAGCAATGCCTGAATCGCACTACCCATCAACAAACCAAGCAAAGAGGCTCCAGAAGCCAATAATAACAATTGCATAAAATAGAGTGAGCGTACTCGATTCGCACTCACGCCAAGGCTTTTCATTAATGCAACTTGATTAGTGTGACGCTCCGCAAATTGTTTAGAGGCAATAGCAATAGCGACACCAGACAACAAAACCGCAATAATTGCCGTTAACAGCAAAAACTTTTTAGCAAAATCCAAGGTGTTGGATAAGCGATCTTGAGACGACTTAACAGTCACCAAACGCTGATGCTTACTCAACTTTGGTTTTATCTGTTCTACAAATTTATTTAAAGTAGTTTCACTATCCGCAGCCAACAGCCAACGATAGTTCACATCGCCACCGGGTTGGATAATTTGAGTTTGCGGCAAATCTTGAATGTTCATCACCAAGCGCGCACCAAACATACTCATGGGATTAGTCGCATCAGGCTCGCGAATTAAAATATGCGCAACCTTAAGCTCAGAGTTACCTACGGCAATTTTATCGCCTAGTTTTATTTTAAGAGAATTATACAAACGTGAATCAACCCAAATCTCTCCTGGAGCAGGAATAGTTTTTACCACCTGAATCTCATCGGGCTTCAAGGTAAATGGAATATCGCTAATTTCAAATTGGCCACGCAAGGGGTAGCCTTCGGCAATGGCTTTAATCGAGGCCAAGCGCATTTCATCGCCTGCGTAAACCACAGACATGAATTGATTGGAGTAAGTATATTTTATGCCCGCCTTATCGGCTTCACCCTCCCACTCTACGGGATGTGTGTGATCGCCCGCTACTACCGTGTCTGCACCTATAACACTATTGCTTTGAACAAGAAGCGTTGCTTCAAGGCGATCAGTAAAAATAGCAATTGCACTGAGTACGGTAACCGCAAGAATTAAAGAAACCCCAAGGAGCTTTAATTCACCACTGCGCCAATTGCGAATTAATAATTTTAGAGCCAGCATAACTTAGGCTCCCAGTTCAGTATTTGAATCAGAAATAATCGCACCTGCTGCCAAAACAATTCGACGCTGGCAACGTGAAGCCAAACGTTCTTCATGGGTAATTAGAATTAAGGTGGTGCCCTGCTCACGGTTCAAATCGAACAACAAATCAATTATTTTTTCACCGGTATTGCTGTCTAAGTTTCCGGTGGGTTCATCTGCAAAAAGTGTTTTAGGTTGACTCGCAAAAGCACGCGCAATGGCGACACGTTGTTGCTCACCACCAGAAAGTTGTTGGGGATAGTGACCTACGCGCTTTTCTAGGCCCACGTGTTTTAAGAAATCCATCGCAAGGGATTTTGCTTGCTTATTCCCGCGTAGCTCTAAGGGCAGCATGACATTTTCAAGTGCCGTTAAACCTGGCAACAACTGAAAGGATTGAAAAATAAATCCAACGTTATCGGATCGTACTTTTGCACGCCCTTCCTCATCTAATGCCGTCAGGCAATTACCATTTAAAAACACATCGCCGGTGGATGGAATATCCAACCCTGCAAGAATACCCAAGAGCGTTGACTTACCCGAACCCGATGCTCCCGTAATCGCCACAGATTCCCCAGCTTTTACGCTCAAAGAAATGGGCAACAATATCTCTAACTCCCCTTCTTGGGTGATAACAGTTTTGGTGATGGCGCGAACATCAAGCATTAATGCGGATGACATAAATCGACTCTCTTGATTGAAATGAATAGCGTGTAATAACGGGCTTTAGCCACGGCAACAAGTCATAACTTTACATAAGCGTTTGAGCTTACAGTTCTTAACAAGCAGACTATTACTAATGAGCATTCTTTACTGTCGCCCTGTTCGTAATATGGTGTCACTTAGTGAAATAACTAGGCCAGTAAATACAATCTACGCTCACAAAGGTTAATTAGTTCTAACACTCACACCTATTGGACGGTAGCACAGGTTTAAAAGATGCAATGTTCAAAAAATAATTAATACATCTGATTAGCTATGGACAATAGAATCCCAGTGCTATAACAATAGAAAAATGAATAGAACAATATCAACATGCCATATTTTGAGGATGCCTTAACATGACTTTTGTCAGAATTTTCTTATTTTTTCTCTTGCCATTACTGAGCCAAATCACCTTGGCCAAGCCAACGACCATTCTCGTAATGGGCGATAGCTTGAGTGCAGGCTATGGCATTAAAGTGGAGGAAGGCTGGGTGGCATTATTGCAGCGTGAAATCACTAAAAAATATCAAGCCAAGGTTATCAATGCGAGTGTGAGTGGCGAAACGACCAGCGGTGGCGTAACACGTTTACCCGCGGTATTAAACCAACACAAGCCCGACATTGTTATTCTTGAATTAGGTGGTAACGATGGTTTACGCGGCCAACAACTCAATATTATGCAGCAAAACTTACAAGCTATGATCACCGCAAGCCAAACCGCAGGAGCCAAAATTATTTTAGTGGGTATGCAAATTCCTACTAATTATGGGCCGCGCTACACCAAACAATTTAGAGAAACTTACTCAATACTTGCGGAGAAAAACAACACCGCATTAATTCCCTTTTTATTAGACGGTGTTGCAACCCAGAGAAACTTAATGCAGCAAGATGGTATTCATCCCACTGCCGAAGCTCAGCCACTTATCCTTAAAAATGTTCTCCCTGTGTTAACGCCACTGCTTAAATAGGATATGAGCAACTTAGACGAAAGGCTCAATATAGTCCACCATAAGCTGCAGAGTTTTATTGCCACGAAACTCATTGACATCTAAACGATAGGCTACTTTTACTTTTTTAGCCTGGTTGTTTGGCCACAACTTAGGGTCAACATTGAAAGCGATAGCATCCACTAGTTGCTGACCTTGAGCATCCACGCCTAGCGTCATCTTTAAATGTTTTTCACCCAGAATTCTTTGTTGGATTAGGAAAAATTCGCCATCAAATATAGGTTCAGGGAAATGCTGCCCCCAAGGGCCAGATTCTCGCAATTGCTGCGCAAGCGTTAAATTAAAATCTTGCGTAGCCAATTCACCATCACTTAAAACCAATGCGGACAAATTTTCTTCGGTTAATTGACGGCGAACCTCTTCGTCAAATGCAGCAGCAAAGGCGGGGAAATTTTCGCGGGTTAAACTCATGCCTGCAGCCATTGCATGACCACCGAATTTTTGTAGCAATTCAGGGTGACGCGCGGCAATTGCATCTAAGGCATCGCGAATATGAAAGCCTTGAATTGAACGCGCCGAACCTTTTATTTGGCCTTCGCCAACATCTGCAAACACAATCGTTGGGCGATGATATTTATCTTTAATACGCGAGGCTAAAATTCCAATCACACCTTGATGCCAGGTATCATCAAACAAACAAACACCCCACGGCAGCGAATTTTCATCCGCAGCTAAAACTTTCTGCAACATAAGCATAGCTTCTTGTTGCATGCCGGTTTCAATGGCTTTTCTATCTTTATTCAAATCGTCCATTTGCATCGCCATTTCACGCGCAAGGGATTCACTTTCACACATTAAACATTGGATGCCCAGCGACATATCGTCTAAACGCCCTGCCGCATTTAAACGGGGGCCTAACGCGAAACCAAAATCGCTAGCGACAATTTTCTGCGCCTGCTTGCCTGCGACTTCCAGCAAGGCTTTAATGCCTGGGCGCGCAACACCGGCACGAATACGCTGCAAACCTTGCGCAACCAAAATGCGATTGTTGTGATCGAGCGGAACAACGTCTGCAACGGTGCCCAGCGCAACCAAATCTAAAAAACTCGCCATATTGGGCTCGGCAATTCCACTTTCGGCAAACCAACCCATTTGACGAAGCTCTGCACGAAGCGCATTCATTACATAAAAAATAACGCCGACGCCTGCGAGATTTTTACTAGGGAACTCACAACCGGGTTGATTCGGATTAACAATGGCATCCGCTTCTGGTAATTCGCTGCCGGGTAAATGGTGGTCAGTTATGATTACCGCAATACCTAGTTCACGTGCAGCGAGCACGCCTTCAATACTGGATATACCATTATCAACAGTGATTATGACATCCGGCTGTTGTGCAGCCGCCACAGCAACAATTTCTGGCGTTAAACCATAACCATATTCAAAACGATT
>JACCDN010734911.1_pt1 | contig 12975 bp, 10 predicted proteins | sample 7441691 | NCBI WGS metagenome assembly JACCDN01 (sample SAMN15323439, study PRJNA562643) | freshwater metagenome | isolation source: river surface water | place: USA:Blue River Watershed | collected 2017-08-16 | reverse complement strand
TGCTCAAGAGATTGGTTGCAAAGGAACTTCCTGCTGGCTGGGAGAACTCTCTTCCGACGTTTGAAGCAGGCAAAGATGTTGCCACGAGAGCAGCATCGGGCCATGTAATCAATGCGATTGCAAAGGTACTTCCTGAATTCTGGGGTGGCTCTGCAGACCTTGCAGAATCAAATAACACCACAATTGAAGGTGGGAAATCCTTCCTGCCAACAACGAGTGCGATGAAAGACGCGGACCCATATGGTCGAATCATTCACTTTGGAATCCGCGAACATGCCATGGGCTCGATTCTGAACGGCATCACACTTCATGGCCTCTCTCGCACATTCGGTGGAACGTTCGCAGTCTTCAGCGATTACATGCGTCCCACTGTGCGCCTTTCGGCCCTGATGGATATTCCTACAACTTTTGTATGGACCCATGACTCAATCGGTCTCGGTGAAGATGGACCTACCCATCAACCAATCGAGCATCTTGCTTCACTTCGAGTTATTCCAAACTTCTCAGTTGTCCGTCCTGCTGATGCCAATGAGGTAGCTCAGGCATGGAAGTCAATCCTTGAGAGAAAGAGACCAGCTGGCCTCTTTCTCTCTCGTCAGAACCTTCGCACGGTAGATCGAACTACACATGGCCCCGCATCGGGTGTCGATAAGGGTGCCTATATTCTTAAAGAGGCCTCATCAAATCCCGATGTCATCATTATCGCAACCGGTTCTGAGGTCGCACTTGCTTTGGATTCACAAGTTGCCTTGGAGGCAAAGGGAATCTCCACTCGCGTTGTAAGCGCGCCTTGCCTTGAATGGTTCAATGAACAACCTTCGGCCTATCGCGAAAGCGTGCTTCCTTCCTCATCCAAGGTGCGAGCCAGTGTTGAAGCAGGTGTTGCACAAGGATGGCGTGAGTACGTTGGAGATAACGGAGTCATCATCTCAATTGATCACTTCGGTGCATCTGCGGGGGCTGCAAAGCTCTTCACTGAATTTGGATTCACCGTAGACCGAATCGTTGCCGAGATCGAAGGCGCACTCAAGTGAGCATCACGCTAACTGGAAAGTCTCTTGCCCAGGTAGATCGCACTAGTGCACGATATGCTCATTTGCGAGAAGTGCATCAACGTATAGCAAAGAAGGATCCGACTACTTGGGGTCCTAAGGCTGCAGCAGAAGCGGCAATACGACTGAACTGGGTTGATCTTCCAGAGAACTCTCCGGCTCTTAAAGATCAGGTGAGCGCTCTTGCCAAGAGATTCTCGAACTATCACCGCGTAATTCTCTGCGGCATGGGTGGCTCCTCGCTTGCCCCTGAGGTTCTCTCGAAGACATTTGGACGAGAGATTCTGATTGTGGATTCTACTGATCCAAATTATTTAGAAGATGCCCTTAATGGCGATCTTTCTAAGAGCGTCTTTATCATTTCATCCAAATCTGGCTCAACAATCGAAACTTCATCTGCACGCGCACTCTTTCAGAGCGAGGTAGAGAAAGCTGGACTGAAAGCAACAGAGCATCTTGTCTTTGTGACAGATCCTGGATCGCCTCTGGATATGGAGGTTCGCGCAGCTGGATTTGATGTAGTCAACGCTGATCCCAAAGTCGGCGGACGATTTAGCGCCCTTAGCGCTTTCGGAGTAGTTCCTGCAGCCCTTGCCGGCATTGATATCTGGTCTGTTTTATCTGATGCTGCTACAACTAAAGCGAATTTTCTAAGCCATGATGAACAAATTCTCGATGTCGCATATCTCTTAAGCGAGATTGCTGGACAGTTCATCGGCTTTACCGATCAAGGATCACAAGTTCCTGGTCTTTCTGATTGGATAGAGCAACTCATCGCAGAATCAACAGGTAAAGATGGTCGAGGACGTCTACCTATTGTTGCCGAGAGCGTTGATGCAGCAGAGGTGGGAGATATCTTCACGGTTGCCTTCTCGGATGCTGGCGCAGATCTCAATGTAGTCGCGCCACTGGGTGCTCATTTCATCTTCTGGGAGTGGGTGACCGCAATTCTTGGAGCAGCTCTTGAAATCGATCCATTCGATCAACCTAACGTCACTGAAGCAAAAGAGCAGACGCTGGCTCTTCTTCAGGAGTGGAGATCAAGTGGAGCAACCAGAGTTCCTGTCATCACTGCCCCTGCTACCACCGGCGTCGTTGATATCTTCGGTGAAGGCCACTCCATTAGCGAAGCACTTCGGGCAATGATTAACGGTGTAGATCCCGATGGATATATCGCCATCATGGCCTACCTAGATCGCAAAGATGATGTGGCACTTGAAGAACTTCGCGCAATCATTGCAACTAAATCTTCTCGTCCAACATCATTTGGTTGGGGTCCGCGTTTTATGCACTCCACTGGTCAGTTCCATAAAGCTGGCCAACCTAACGGAACTTTCTTGCAGATTACCGGTGAAGTGGATGTTGATTTTGAAATTCCAGGACGTGACTTCACATTTGCCACTCTTGTGAGTGCACAGGGTTTAGGAGACGGTCGCGCCCTATCAAAGAGAAAATACCCGCTCACTCGATTTCACTTACGAAATCGCGCTGCGGGTATCTCTGAAATTCTAGAAGCTGCCAGAGCTCTATAACTTACTCTTCGTCATCTCCACGGAGCTTGCGAAGTGCATCTTCGAGGATCTTTGCTCCTTCAGCATCTGTGCGACGCTCTTTCACATATGCAAGGTGGGTCTTGTATGGGACATTAACAACGGCACTCGGCGGATTGTTGCGGTCACGTCCTGCTGGAAGTCCACACTTTGGGCAATCCCACTCTGCAGGAATCACAACTGTCTCTTCTACTGCAAATGAAACAGGAGTTTCGTGCCCCTTGCCGCACCAGTAGAGAACCGTTGCGCGTTCAATTTGATCTCCGCGCTCGGCCTCACCCATTGGGCCAGCGCCAACACGACTTCCGCGAATTGCACTTGCCATGGCTTTAGCCCTTCAAAACGATAGAGAGTGCGATCACAACTGCAAACCAGAGTCCGCCGACAACGATAGTGATGCGATCGAGGTTGCGCTCTACGACTGAAGAACCGCCATAGTTTGAGGAGACTCCGCCACCGAAGAGGTCTGAAAGTCCTGAGCCCTTGCCCTTATGGAGAAGGACGAGAAGGATCATGAGAACGCTGAAAATTACGAGCGTGATTGAAAGACCTAGTTCCACGGTGGTGACTCCTCTAAAAGTACTGATGTCTAGCGGGGGTAAGGATAGCGAATATTGCGACCGGTTACTTACTCGGCTACCGCGTAGAACTTGGCGATTTTAGCCAATTCCTCAGGATCTAGGCTCGCGCCTCCGATGAGAGCTCCATCTACATCTGCCTGCTTCATGATTTCCACGATATTCGATGATTTCACTGAACCTCCATAGAGGATTCGCATATTTGCGGCAATCTCAGAAGAACCGATTTGCTCTATCTCTTCGCGGATTGCTGCACAGACCTCTTGAGCATCCTCGGGCGTTGCAGTTTTCCCGGTTCCGATAGCCCAAACAGGTTCATATGCGATAACAATCTTCTTGAGTTCTGGTTTTGTAAATCCCTCCAGCCCTGTGCGAACCTGGCGGATTACATGCGACACATGAGTACCCGATTCACGAACTGCAAGTTCTTCTCCTACGCAAAAAATTGGTGTGAGCTCATTTGCAAGTGCAGCCTTGATCTTGCGATTTACAACTGCATCATCTTCATGATGAATTGCGCGTCGCTCGGAGTGGCCAACAACTACAAATGTGCACCCAAGCTTGGCAAGCATCGAACCTGAGATGTCTCCGGTAAATGCACCTGAGCTTTCTGGTGAAAGATCTTGAGCTCCATATTGAAGGCGAAGTCGATCGCCATCGACCATCGTCTGAATTGAACGAATATCTGTAAATGGCGGAATGACAGCAACATCGACTGCGTCATAATCAGCATCGGTGAGTGAGTAGACCAACTTCTGTGCAACGGCGATTGCCTCAAGGTGATTGAGGTTCATCTTCCAGTTTCCTGCCATCAGTGGCTTGCGCATTATTACTCCTCGATGTTTGTTTTGATGTAGCCGGTGAAGTCTAGATTATGTTAAAGATTGAGGGCCTTAAGGCCGGGAAGCTCTTTCCCCTCGAGGTATTCAAGGGATGCTCCCCCGCCTGTAGAGATATAGCCAAATTGATCATCCTTGAAACCGAGTGCGCGAACTGCTGCAGCGGAGTCTCCACCGCCTACGACAGAGATTCCTGAAACTTCGGTGAGAGCTTGTGCAACAATTTTTGTTCCATTAGAGAAAGCGGCGAATTCAAAGACACCCATAGGACCATTCCAAAAAACAGTCTTACATTCGCGAATAGCTGCTGCAAATGCTGCCGCTGATTCCGGGCCTATATCTAGACCCATCTGATCTGCAGGAATTGCATCGGCTGCAACGATTGTTGCCGGTGAATCTGCTGCAAATGCAGGTGCTACAACGATATCTGTCGGAAGCACTAGACGCACACCCTTATCAGATGCTTCCTGAATGAGTCCGCGTACTGTCTCGAGCATCTCTGCCTCAACAAGTGATTTACCAATCTCATGACCCTGCGCCGCAAGGAAGGTGAAGACCATTCCGCCGCCGATTGCCATAACATCAACTTTGCCGAGCAAGTTAGAGATAACACCAAGCTTGTCTGAAACTTTTGCTCCACCAAGAACCACGCCATAAGGCCGCGCTGGATCTGTGGTGAGCCTCTTGAGTACCTCAACTTCGGCGGCAACGAGCGTTCCAGCAGCATGCGGGAGGAGTTTTGGAAGATCAAAGACAGAAGCGTGCTTGCGGTGAACAGCGCCAAAGCCATCACCCACATAGAGATCTGCTAGTTGGGAAAGCTCTGAGGCAAAGGCCGCGCGCTCAGACTCTTCCTTTGAAGTCTCTGAAGCGCTGAAACGAATGTTTTCAAGAAGGAGGATCTCCCCCGCTGCAAGAGATTGCGCGGTGGATGTGACATCTGCTCCTGTGATTGCACCAGCAAATTGCACTGGCTTACCGAGAAGCTCAGAGAGGCGAAGAGCAATAGGCGCTAGAGATAACTCTGGCTTTGCCTCACCCTTAGGGCGACCTAGATGTGCAGCGATGACCACAGATGCACCTTTTTCAAGGAGTGCATTGATGGTTGGCAGTGATGCGCGAATTCGCCCATCATCTGTGATCTTTCCGTCTTTCAAAGGAACATTGAGATCACAGCGGAGAAATACCCGCTTACCCTGCACATCTAGCTCGCTCAAGGTAGTCATTGTATTTAGAGGCTCTTTCCTACATAGCCAACGAGATCAACGAGACGGTTTGAGTATCCCCACTCGTTGTCATACCAACCAACAACCTTAACTGTGGTTCCGATTGCCTTTGTGAGCTGTGCATCGAAGATACATGATGATGGATCTGTCACGATATCTGATGAAACGATTGGATCTTCTGTATAAGAGAGGAAGCCCTTGAGTGAACCTTCTGCAGCCTTCTTCATTGCAGCGTTGATCTGCTCAGCTGTAGCTTCCTTAGCAAGCTCAACAGTGAGATCTGTTGCAGATCCTGTTGGAACAGGAACGCGCATTGCAAATCCATCGAGCTTGCCCTTGAGCTGTGGAAGCACGAGTGAGATCGCCTTTGCAGCACCTGTGGAGCTTGGAATGATATTTGTTGCTGCAGCACGAGCGCGACGCAGATCCTTGTGTGGGAAGTCAAGGATGACTTGATCGTTTGTATATGCGTGAATTGTTGTCATAAGACCGCGGACGATGCCGAACTCTTCATCGAGAACCTTTGCCATTGGAGCAAGGCAGTTAGTTGTGCAAGATGCGTTAGAGATGACATGGTGGTTTGCTGGGTCGTACTTATCGTGGTTGACACCCATAACGACAGTGATGTCCTCATCTGTTGCAGGTGCAGAGATGATGACCTTCTTGGCGCCAGCTGCGATGTGCTTCTTTGCATCGGAAGCCTTCGTGAAGTGGCCTGTTGACTCGATAACAATATCTGCGCCAACTGAAGCCCATGGAAGGTTTGCTGGATCGCGATCTGCAAATACCTTAATTGTCTTGCCACCGACTGTGATTGTGTCTTCAGTGTGTGAAACCTCAAGGCCTAGACGGCCGAGGATTGAGTCGTACTTCAAAAGGTGCGCGAGAGTTGCATTATCTGTAAGGTCATTGATTCCTACGATATTGATATTTGGGTTAGTGAGAGCGGCGCGGAAGAAGTTGCGACCAATACGTCCAAAACCATTGATTCCGACATTAATCATTGTAAAACCTCATTCTTGAGAGTGAATTTAGGTAACTGCCCACAAGGCGACTTACTTTTGCGCCACAACACTGGGGACTTATGCGAAGGATACCAGCCCGAGATGTACTGGCAGGTTCAGCGCCCTGGTTATCGGGGCGGATAAATGAATGGCGGAGAGAATTACTCTCCGAGGAGATCGGGAGAGAGCCCTGCCTCAGTATCTGGAATTCCAAGCTCGGCGGCACGTTTATCTGCCATCGCTAGGAGTCGTCTGATGCGACCTGCAATTGCATCCTTTGTCATAGGAGGACTTGCAAGAGAGCCAAGCTCTTCCAGGGATGCCTGACCGTGAGCGATGCGAAGTTCGCCCGCCTCCTTAAGGTGTTCTGGTACTTGAGCGCCGAGAATTTCCATAGCGCGTTGTACTCGAGCTGCTGCTGCAACTGCAGCGCGAGCAGAGCGACGAAGATTTGCATCATCAAAATTAGCAAGTCGATTAGCTGTTGCACGAACTTCGCGACGCATGCGACGCTCTTCCCATGCAAGCACGCTCTCGTGAGCACCAAGTCGTGTGAGCAGTGAACCAATAGCATCCCCATCGCGAATGACAACGCGATCGATTCCACGGACCTCTCGAGCCTTAGCTGCAATGCTCAGGCGTCGCGCCGCCCCGACTAGCGCCAAAGCCGCTTCAGGACCGGGGCATGTGATTTCCAGAGAAGAGGAGCGTCCTGGTTCGGTGAGTGAACCATGAGCAATAAAAGCTCCTCGCCAGGCAGCCTCTGCATCGCAGACATTTGCCGCAACTACCTGTGGCGGCAATCCGCGAATAGGTCGCCCGTGGGTATCGATCAGACCCGTCTGGCGAGCAAGAGCCTCACCTGCCTCGATCACACGAACAACATAACGAGATCCCTTGCGAAGTCCGCTTGAAGAGAGAACCGCGAGGTCTGAGTCGTGGCCGTAAATGTCGGCTATATCTTTCTTGAGGCGTCTGGCGGATTGTGAGGTATCGAGTTCAACCTCAATTACAACTTTGCCTGAGGCAATGTGAAGGCCCCCAGCAAATCGCAAGAGGGATGAAACTTCGGCCTTTCGACAGCAGGGCTTGGTAACGGTGAGTCGACTGAGCTCATCCTTTACCGCAGCTGTCATTGCCATGGGGCTATCAAACCAGCATTTCGCGCGCTATGTGAGCGAAAGTAGAGGCTAATTTTCGCTCGTCATGGTGGATGGTCATGTTTTCATCGCGTAAATCGCCCTCAAAATACCTCGAACCCTTGGTCTCGAGGTAGCTCTGAAGCTCGCCCCTGCCAGATAGATGTGAATCTGCCACGACTAGATCAAAGTGGATGTCGGGGGCATATCTACTCAGAATTTCACAATGTTCCCGGGGTGAATACCCTGCATACTCCCCCGCTTTAACTTCTTCGCGATTGGAGTCGAGATTGAGAAGGAGAATTTTTCGTGCCTTCGAGCGCGCAATTGCATCACGCAAAGATGGAACTAAGAGATGAGGGAGAACGCTGGAAAACCATGATCCGGGACCCATGGTGATCCAATCTGCATTTTCGATTGCAGTAATGACTTCACTTCGTGTGGTGGGATTCTCTGGCTTCATCCGTAGCTCTATAAGACGTCCTTGAGTAGTCGCTACAGCTACTTGGCCAATGGCCTCAATCTTCTCGCCTTTATCTTCGAATGTTGCCTCGATTGTCAGTGGTTCAGATGTCATCGGAAGAACACGTCCCACAACTTTAAGGAGCGCCCCTACCTGATCTAGGCCTGCAACAACATCTTCATCGCGATCCCATAAAGCTGCAAGAAGTAGATTGCCCAAGGCGTGGCCGTCAAGTGCACCCTCACTGGTGAATCGATACTGCATTATTTGCGCCCAGTTGCGACCCCACTCATCATCGCCGCAGAGCGCAGCAAGTGCCATTCGCAAATCACCAGGAGGCATGATGGGAAACTCTTCACGAAGACGGCCACTGGAGCCACCGTTATCTGCAACTGTAACAACAGCTGTAATCTCGCTTGTAAGTGAACGCAGAGCCGTCAATGTTGCTGCGAGACCGTGCCCGCCGCCGAGGGCTACTACGCGAGGTTGCTCACTCATTCACGACCTACATCACGATGTGTGGCATGTGCAGAGACTGCAAAATCGGATCCTTCACGATCTAATGACTGTGCGATTGCTCGAGCGATGGAAACAGATCGATGCTTTCCACCCGTACAACCGATTGCAATAGTCACATACTTTTTTCCCTCTTGTAGATAACCCGGGAGCATCTTTTCGACAACTGCAACGTAAGAAGAGACGAAATCTTCGACTCCATTAGTTGCCAGCACATGGTTAAAGACAGCATCATCAAGACCTGAGAGTGGACGTAGCTCCGGAATCCAATGTGGATTTGGGATGAATCTGCAGTCAAGAACCAAATCAGCATCAACCGGGATTCCGTACTTGTAGCCAAATGAAAGAACATTGATTCGTAGTGCTTTAGCCATGCCGGCCGCAAAAATCTCGGCAGTTCGTTTCTCTAACTGATGGACATTTAAGTTAGAGGTATCGATGACAACATCTGCCTGAGCTCTCAAGTCCTCTAACTTTGCACGTTCGCGTTCTATTCCATCGAGTATGCGATCTGACTGTTGCAATGGGTGCGGTCTACGCGTGGACTCAAATCGCTGCACCAGTGCCTGATCACTTGCATCGAGGAAAAGGAGTCGATACTTGATCTCTAATTTGCCAAGAGCATCGAGAGCACTCGAGAGTGCATCAAAGAACTTTCCACCACGAACATCGACAACTACTGCAACCGAAGACTCTGTCTTAGACATCTCAAGCGCCAGCTCGGGAAGTAGAGCGGGCGGAAGGTTATCGACCACATGCCAACTCAGATCTTCAAGTGCATGGGCCACCGTTGATCGACCAGCTCCAGACATTCCAGTCAAGATCAATAGCTCTCTATGGCTCATGTCTTTATTCTGCCCTATCGGTCAAGTATCGAGAATTTCACCTGTCGCCATATCCACTGAAGCGGCGGAGAGCTGCTCGAGATGAGAGTGAATCACCGCAGCGATGCGAGAGCCAATGCCCGGGGTGGTCTCTAGCTCGGATAGGCTCGCCTTTCTAATTGCTGAAACCGAGCCAAATCTCTCAAGCAGGGCTCGGCGGCGAGTCTCCCCCAATTGAGGAATCTCATCTAGGAGTGACTCAAGCATCACCTTAGAGCGCTTAGATCTATGGAAGGTGATTGCAAATCTATGTGCCTCATCACGGATTCGCTGAAGAAGATACATACCTTCACTGGTGCGCGGAAGGATGAGTGGATCAGGTGAATGAGGCAACCAAACCTCTTCTAATCTCTTTGCCAACCCGACAAGTGCAACATCGGTGATTCCTAGCTCATCAAGTGCCCGTTGCGCTGCAGCAACCTGTGGCGCACCTCCATCGACGACAATGAGTTGAGGAGGGTAGGCAAATTTAGAGAGCTTTCCTCCTGTCTCTGCAATCTCGCTTTGGTTCACCTGTCGGTCTGCAATCAACCGCTTCATTCGTCGCGTAATCACCTGATGCATTGCACGTGTGTCATCTGTCGCCGTTGATGTATCTATTGCAAAACGGCGATACTCGCTCTTCTTGATGAGACCATCTTCAAAGACGACCATCGAGGCAACCACTGATGTCCCAGAGATATTCGAGATGTCATAACATTCAATCCGAAGCGGTGTGCGAGGAAGCTCAAGTTGCTCTTCAAGTTCTATGAGTGCTTTTCCGGATACTGCAGCATCTGTTGCTCTCTTGCTGAGATATTGAACAAGTGCGTAATGTGCGTTACGGCCAACTGTTTCAAGGAGTTCAACTTTCTCTCCCCTTTGTGGAACCTTAATCGTCACCTTGTGACCAGCTAGTGAGGTCAACCACTCCCCTAAAGCTTCACGATCTGCTGGCTCGCTATTGAAATGTATCTGTGAGGGAATCTCCATCGTGCCATCGCCATAGATTGATAGAAGTAGCGATCCAAATTGATCATCTCCTTCAAGGGTTTGCTCCTGATCGACAATCCAGGAACGAGAGCCCTTGATTGAGCCACGTCGCACTATAAAAATAGATCCTGCCGCATGCAGCCCCTCTTCATGGATCGCAATGAAGTCACCGTCAAGATCATCAGAGAGATTTCCCTGAGTCGAACGTTGCGCCTTCTCAAAAGATTCGATTTGGTCCCTGATGCGAGCAGCGCGTTCGAACTCTTCGCGCGAAGAGGCGAGTTCCATCTCACGTCTCATAGTCGGAACGAGATCTTCCATTCCTGCTTCCATGAATGCATCAAGCTTGCGGGCTATCTCCTTATGTTCTTCAGGAGTAACCCAACCAACGCACGGAGCGGCACACTTACCGATATCACCCAAGAGGCATTGACGCTTAGAGCGTTGTGCTCGGGCGAAATTACCTGCACTGCATGACCTCACAGGAAAGACCTTCAAGAGAACTTCATATGTATTGCGAAGCGCCCATGCATTTGTATATGGACCAAAGTACTTTAGGCCAGAGCGCTTCTCTTTTCGGGTGATGAAGATGCGCGGATATTCATCGTCAAGAGAGATTGCTAGATACGGGTAGGACTTATCGTCTTTAAACTGAACGTTATAGGTCGGGTGATATTGCTTGATCCAGGAGAACTCAAGGGCCAGAGCCTCGAGCTCTGTATTGACAATCGTCCAGTCGACGCGAACGGCTTCATGAACCATTCGATATGTCTTCTGTGCAAGGTTTGAACCAAAGTAGGTGCTGAGGCGATTCTTAAGATTCTTCGCCTTACCTACATAAATGACCTTATCGCTCTTGTTATAGAAACGATAAACCCCAGGCTCCTCCGGAATCTCTGGTGGACGATAACTGGCCGGATCTGCCATAGCTACTTCTTCTTTACTGCAGCAGTCTTCTTGGCAGGAGCTTTCTTAAGCGCAGGCTGGGAAGATCGATTGCTCTCAAGGATTTCAGCGAGGAATTGTCCTGTGTAGCTCGCCTTGACCTTTGCAACCTCCTCGGGAGTTCCCTCGGCAACTACAAGGCCGCCACGGAATCCACCTTCAGGACCCATGTCAATTACCCAGTCAGAAGATTTAATGACATCAAGATTGTGTTCGATAACAACGACGGTGTTTCCGGTCTCCACAAGACGCTTGAGAACACCTAAGAGCTTGTTAACATCTTCAAAGTGAAGACCTGTGGTTGGTTCATCGAGAACGTAGATAGTGCGACCTGTCGAGCGACGTTGTAGCTCCGTTGCAAGCTTGACGCGCTGAGCTTCACCTCCAGACAGAGTTGGAGCCGATTGACCAAGGCGTACATAACCAAGGCCTACATCGCAGAGAGTTTTAAGATATCGAGCGATAGTCGGTACGGATTCGAAGAATTCATGGGCAATCTCGATCGGCATATCCAACACTTCAGCAATTGTCTTGCCCTTGTAATGGACTTCGAGTGTCTCTCTGTTGTAACGAGCGCCATGGCAGACCTCGCAAGGAACATAGACATCAGGCAAGAAGTTCATCTCAATGGTGATGGTTCCATCACCAGAGCAGTTCTCGCATCGACCACCCTTAACATTGAAAGAGAAGCGACCCTGCTGATAGCCACGGATTTTAGCTTCTGAGGTTTCAGCAAAGAGGGCGCGGACCTTATCAAAGACACCTGTATATGTTGCAGGGTTCGAACGAGGCGTGCGACCAATTGGTGATTGATCCACGTGCACAACTTTATCGAGCTGATCAATGCCAGTGACAGTGCGATGACGGCCAGGAACAAGTCGCGCCCCATTGAGTTTATTTGCAAGAGTCGTGTAGAGAATGTCATTGACCAGAGTCGATTTACCAGAACCAGATACACCTGTCACTGAGACGAATAGCCCCAGAGGAATCGATACCTCGATATCCTTAAGGTTATTCTCCTTAGCACCCTTGACGACAAGTGTGCGCTTGGGATCTACTGGACGGCGCTGACTTGGAATCTCGATGGATCGACGCCCCGAAAGATATGCGCCGGTAATTGACTCCTGGGAATTAATCAGATCCTCATAAGAGCCCGAGACGACAACTTTGCCGCCATGCTCACCTGCGCCAGGTCCGATGTCTACGACCCAATCTGCAGTGCGGATTGTCTCTTCATCGTGCTCGACCACAATCAAGGTATTTCCAAGATTGCGAAGTCGTGTCAATGTGTCGATCAGGCGACGGTTATCGCGTTGGTGGAGACCGATGCTTGGCTCATCGAGAACGTAGAGAACTCCAACAAGTCCTGAACCAATCTGAGTAGCAAGGCGAATTCGTTGTGCTTCTCCGCCTGAGAGAGTTGCCGCTGGGCGATCAAGAGAAAGGTAATCAAGGCCAACATCGAGTAAGAAGCCAAGTCGGGCATGAACTTCTTTCATGACGCGCTCTGCAATCTGCGACTCACGAGCATTGAGCTCCATGCCTTTAAGGAACGTTGCACAGTCATCAATCGAGAGAAGACAGACCTCAGCGATAGATTTTCCACCGATTGTGACAGCTAGAACTTCTGGCTTCAGGCGTGCACCCTTACATGCAGGACATGGCGTCTCTCGCATATAGGCCTCATACTTTTCGCGACTGTACTCACTATCAGTCTCGGAATGACGGCGATGAATGAAGGGAATAACACCTTCAAATCCAGTTGAGTAATTTCGAACACGGCCGTATCGGTTCTTATACTTCACAT
>JACCDN010410691.1_pt1 | contig 12976 bp, 8 predicted proteins | sample 7441691 | NCBI WGS metagenome assembly JACCDN01 (sample SAMN15323439, study PRJNA562643) | freshwater metagenome | isolation source: river surface water | place: USA:Blue River Watershed | collected 2017-08-16 | reverse complement strand
GCCCGACAAAAATGAGATACTTGATTTTTTACTTGAGGTGGCGGTGGTTAAAATAAGTTGGTTCCCTTGCACAAGGATATCTGTGGGTGATTCCCCATTTTGATTTACCTTAAAATAAGATAGAAGGGTAGATTTCTGAATGTTAGCCAGCTTAAGATTAGATTCCGTATCAAAAGAGAGTATGAGCTTGTTTGGGTCTTTGACAGACTGAACGACTTTCAGAAGATTTGGGAAAGTTGTTTTGGGTACGCCTATATTTTCATAAAGATGTGTTAGAAGAACGTTACTGATGAAATTGGAAAAATTAAGAACCCCGGCATCTGAAAAATTATTTCCATCGAAACCCGCTATTCCATAGGTTGGAATAATTATTGCATTGCTAATTTTTCGCTGAGCCTCCCTGATTTGTGCAGCCAAAAGACTATCCTTTTGCAAGGGGGATTGTCCTATAAATATTGGGGTTTGTTTGGGGAGCAGTTTTCTGATTTGGCTAAGATGCTGCTCCATCTTCTTTGTCCAGTCTATCAGATCGCTTGATTTATCAAGTTCCCCACTTTGAAGAAAATATGCCCTAACGTTTTCATTCACATAGGATTGATTTATACGATAGGATAATTTGCCAAAATTTGATGTAAGGTCTGAATCAGTTTTACTCAAATCGCTGGTGGATGAAAAGGTATCCGCCGCATTGATAACGGCCAAAGGGTATGTTAGCTTCTCCAACAGATTATTGGCAAGTGCAAATGCAAATTTGCCAATATTGCTTGATTGAAGGGTATTGGCGACGGACCAAAGCGTATCAGCACGATTGTACGTTGATGCGCCAACATTGGAACCTATTGAACCAAAAGTCCGAATGAATGGGTCAGATTTTCCCTCATTATACCCATTAGCAACCTGGTTATTCCCATTAATCACGATGACATCTCCGGCAACCAACTCTTTTCGAGAGGCAATTAATGTCGAGTCATTCGATGAATTTACAAGGTAAACACGAAGACTGTAATTTAATTTCTCGGCAGATAAGGGTGCGGTTAATGAAAAGGGTGCGGAATTATTCTGATAGCTAAGCTTTGAGCTGGCATAATAAACTTTGGATTGTCCGCGAAGCACCAGGATGGAAATTTTGCTGAAATTACCCGAGTTCTCTGATCCACTAATTTTCATTTGACCTAAATTTGATTTCTGGTCTCTTGGAAATAATTGATAATCTTGTGGAATTTGCGAAAATATGACTTTCGAGGTTAATACCTTCTGTGATGGAGGTCCTTCGATGCTTACATTTTGAAACGCAAATGCGCGCATCCCCTGTGAATTTTTAATGAACGGACCGGCAAACGGACCCAGTTCAGAGGTGGCATGAATCGACGGAATGTAGGAAACCCGGTTTTCGGCTGGCGGTTCAAACAGTTGAATAATTACGTTATTCCCGACAGCTTTTACATGTTGGATGATCCATTCATAGTTTGCATTGAGTTTTACGGCCGAAAAACCCAAATTCTCGGCAATTGTACGCTTGATTAATTGGCCATTTTTATGGGCTACTGTCGTATCGGATTGTACCATGACGGGTTGGTCAAATTCCAACACGATATTGAGTTTATCTGAAGTAGAAAAGTATGCCCTCTGAATGTTAGGGCTGTATTGAGTCTTTTGTTCCGGTGCGCCGTATTGCGTTGAGGCTACGATTCGGAATAATTCGGCGGCGGCCTGAAAGTGTCCGTCTGGAGAATAATGCACGCCATCATACCCTTGGGTTCCAATGGTAGCAAAGCCTTTGATGGATGGGATAGCAGTAACCAATTGCCTTTGCGATTCACGGACAAGTCCTTGATTGCTTTGGTTACCTTCCAATACATTTATTTGCGGAATATAAAATTGCTGTAGTCCGGGGTATTCTTTTTTAAGAGCTTCCATGTGTTTAATCATGGATTCTTTCCAGATCAACGCACCGACATTATCATTGGCATCAAATTCCCCCTGCCGATAAATGAATGCCTTTACATTCTCTAAAAGACCGGCCTTTTTTACCCGATAGTATAGCCTGCCGCTAGACGTTGTCAAGTCGGCGGGATTATTCGTTCGAAGCAAATTGTATTGCATGGATGATCCCCCAGACCCTCCGTTGATGATGCAAATGGGGATTTTATACTTTTCAATCATCAAACGTTGAAACTCTGATGCCCAAAGTCCCACTTTCGGTCTACTATTCGCAATGTCCCAGAGCGTGTCTGCTGGGTTATATGTTGCATAATTAATCCCATCAGCGATATATCCGAAGCTTCTAGCAAACTCCCCTTTATATATTCGGTTACTCTCTGAGCCATTATAGGAATTGGATTGACCACTTACTAAAAATACATCTCCGGCTACGACGTTTTTCCGGGTGACCATTAAAACAGAATCGGGAGATTTCACTGCATATACTAAAAAGTCGTATTCGGCTAACTCGGCTTTGATTGGGATTTCTATGCTGAAGCGTCCATTACCTACTTTAGGGTAAGTAATAGGAGCTCTTTTATAGGCAAATGGTTTACCATTTCGGAGAACTTGAATGGACATGTAATTCCAATCCTTAAATTCAATGATTCCGTTAATGGGTATATTGGCCTCATTCGACTCGTTCCGGGCATAAAGTTGATAATCTTGAGGGAGCTTATCGAAAACAACAGCATAGAAGCGTTGCGATACAGCCTCTATGCTTATGAATAAAAAGATTGCTAGGAAGCACGTAATTCGGAAGAATTGAAAATTTATTTTGTAATCTTTCATTTATTGAATTGGTTACAATTAAATTTTCTTAATCAAATTGCGTTTATACAGAAAAACTCTCCATTTGTGTGCCAATACCTTCAGGACTCCTGACGGTCCTTGATTAGAAAAAAGGAACAAGAAGTCTGTGATAAAGCGAAGGAAACTTGGATAAAATATGTGCGCATTAATTGAATAAAGGTGTCGGTAGGTCCGAACCAAAGGAGTAGGGTGGCCATTAAATGTCGAGCGTTCTACCTGACCCGTCCGCATATTCTTTAATGTGGCTCTCACCAGCAACTCACCTGATATGGTGTTCGAAGACATGGGAGAATAATAGATACAATCTTTGAAAAAATAATGCGTAACCTGCGACAATCGCGTTGAATTTGGATTTAGTACAGGGCAACCTCCATGGATGATGTTCGAGGACCAAATCAAGGCATCCCCCTTTTCAGCTAAGAAAACCTTCTTTTCATAGGGGGAGTTTTTCATCAACTCCTCCATGAACAACTCATAATCGTGGTAATTATCGTAACTATTATCTACCAAATCCTCCTTAAAGTGATTAAAGTTATATTCCGGCATTTTTTGTGAGGATGGATAATAAAAAAGAGGGCCGTTTTCCTCTGTTACATCTTCCAAAGCAACCCATACGCCGGCCATGAATTTTGAAGGCAAAGAACTAAAATGTATCGTATCCGAATGAGCCATTTGTTGAGACCCCCGCAAGAAGTTCAAGGTTTGAAATGGCACGACCTCACGGTCATAGAGAAATTCAAGCGTTGATAAAATTTGAGGTTTAAGCGAAATGTTTTTCGTCGGCTCCGAATATTCCCAAAGATCTTGGCAACGATTCGAATCTCGATGATTTTTGAAACGAAAGTCTTCATTAAATCCTTTCGTTTTCATTTCCTCAATCACGAGGTTGATCTCCTCATCGGAAAATACTTTCTTCAGGACAATATATCCTTCTGAATGATAAGTACGGGCCATCTCCTCAAATTCAGGAGACAATTTTTTTTCTGCTAATATTTTTTCAAAAAACGGGGATTCAACCCAGGGTAAATTCATCTTCATAAAGCCCACTAAATTAGTATTTCCAACTGCTTTAGCCGTAAACTTAAACAAAATGATTTAAATTTAAGGGTATCAAATGACATTGATTTCCCATTATTTCATTCTTTGAAACGCGAAAATCCGATAACTAAATAAATACATAAATTAAACATCGCTAATGGAGATTTGAAACTTACTTGTCAAACATGAATTCTCGAAATGTGGAATGAAAAAAAATAGCCTTTCTTGAGGACAAGAAAGGCTATTAAAATCAATCATGGTGGTAGATCCCGGACTCGAACCGGGGACACACGGATTTTCAGTCCGATGCTCTACCAACTGAGCTAATCCACCATAGGTGATTCCCCTAATTGGGACTGCAAAAATAGGAAAGTTTTTATTTAATCCCAATTTGAGTTTAAAAATAATTCTTTCAAGTTATTGGGTGGTGAATAAATTGCTCCTTTAAAGTTAATTAATTTAATTGCATGTTATGTTTGCAATCATCATCACTTTCTTCGGTTTAGTTAGTCCCTCACCTGCCCCCGACACGACGTTTCGTACGGATGTAAACCTTGCCGTATATGCCTCCGATGCCGGACAAACTCCATTTTGGCAGCGAAGCCTACGATACGGTCAAGTACCCCTAAATAACCCTGGGGCCGTTGCTATATTTAGACATGCCAAAACAGATAATTTTCAAAATAAATTGGGCTGGAAATACGAAGTTGAGGCCACTGCCTGGGGAGGAAAAAGCAATGATGTAATACTGACACAAGCTTATGTAGCAGGTCGATTTAAAAAATGGGAATTTTGGGCCGGTCGGCGAAAAGAGATTATTGGCTTAGGCGATTCGAGTTTAACAAGTGGGTTTTATGCTTGGTCGGGTAATGCAACTCCCATGCCCAAGGTTCAATTTGGAACGCGGGATTACATCAACGTATTAAAAGGTTGGGTGGGCCTACACATGACCTACTCGCATGGCTGGTTTGATAATCAAGGCAACACGCTGAATGCCTATCTTCACCAAAAAACCTTGTATGGCCGAATAGGAAAACCCAATAGCTTCATTAATGTATTTGGAGGGATCAATCACAATGTTTCATGGGGAGGAGAAAGTAGAGTTAAAACAGGAGGAGAATATGACCACTATCCGTCAGATCTTGCTGCCTACTTTTATGTGGTGACAGCCCTGAAAGACCGTTCAATTGTAAACTTTAAGTATGAGTTGTCTTATGATGATGCCAATAATCAATTTGGAAATCACCTTGGCTCAATCGATTTGGCACTTAAATTACAACCAAAATGGGGACAGGTTTTACTATATAAGCAAACCCCTTACGAAACGGGGCGGGTTGCGTCGCTAACCACATTTGATGATGGGATTACGGGTATTTCTTTCCGACTGAAACAAAAAAGCTTCATCGATCATATTGTTTTGGAAAATATCTACACGGCTAATCAAGGGACTTATATATCTTGGTTGGGAACCTTGCTGAACATTCCCGATCCACATAAAAGTGAAATTGAAAGTTACTTTAACAATGGTGGACGAGGTAGTTTCAATTACCAAGGAAAGGGAATTGGAACACCCATGATCATCATAGATTCGGAAAGCCAGCAAGGGGGTGGTCGGTCATTCAATTACAATGCCGTGAATAGTTGGTACCTAGGAATTGGAGGCCACGCTTCCAATTCGCTCTTGTATCAATTTCGTATGTCTTATGGGACGCATGCGCAAATAAATAGGCCTGGACTGAGGCAGCTTTCTAGTTCAATCGATATCCAGAAATTGCTTACGAATAAATTAATTTTACAGGGTTCATTGGCGATCGACCAGGGTGACCGACTTCCAGGGAATGTCGGCGCGCGTATCGGAGCAAAATACATTATTCAATAATTACTTCAATACAGCCGGAATTCGTAATTTTATATCCGCCTTGAAACTGGGGCAAAATCATTTCAAAAATACATGATATTACGCACCGAAAATCTGGTTAAAAAATACGGCCAAAGACTTGTCAATGACCATATTTCCTATCAAGTCGCTCAAGGCGAAATCGTAGGTCTTCTTGGCCCGAATGGTGCAGGAAAAACAACCTCCTTTTATATCGCGACCGGATTGGTTAAACCCAATTCTGGAAAAGTCTATTTGGATGAAGTAGATGTCACTGATTTGCCGATGTACAAGCGAGCACGCTTGGGTGTAGGTTATTTAGCACAGGAAGCCTCCGTTTTTCGTACGTTGACGGTCGAAGAAAATATCCTTGCCGTGTTAGAAATGACCCATTTAACGAAGGCAGAACAAAAAGAAAAAACAGAAAGTCTTTTGGAAGAATTTTCCTTAACCCATGTTCGGAAGAATTTAGGACAAGTTTTATCCGGCGGGGAAAGAAGACGAACTGAAATCGCGCGCGCACTCGCTGTTGACCCTAAATTTATCCTTTTGGATGAACCATTCGCCGGTGTAGACCCTATTGCTGTGGAGGAAATTCAAAGCATCGTGGCTAAATTAAAATATCGAAATATTGGTATTTTGATTACCGACCACAATGTGGATGAAACCCTTTCCATCACGGATCGGGCATATTTACTTTTTGAAGGTAAAATTTTGAAGGCGGGAACGCCTCAAGAATTGGCAGATGACGAGCAGGTTCGCCGTCTTTATTTAGGCAAGAACTTTGAGTTGAAAAAGAAATAAGCATGAGAAAGGAGACACTAGCCATTCATTCAACACACTTAACGGATGAGACGGCCGCATCCATTGCACCTCCCGTTTTTTTATCCACGACATTCGAACGTTCAGCGGATGGTAGCTACCCAAAAGGGCATATGTATTCGCGAAATTCCAATCCGAATCGAGATGTATTAGAGCAAGGTCTAGCAAAATTAGAGGGGGGAGAAATTGCATTTGTTTTTGGCTCGGGCTTAGCAGCTGTTTCGTCGGTTTTCCAATGCTTAAAATCGGGTGATCATGTACTCATGCCCGAAGTGGGTTATTATGCGAGTTATAAATTAGCCGAGGAAATCATGGGACCTTGGGGTTTGCAGGTTTCACAGGTAGACATGACGGACCACGCAGCCATCGAGGCGGCGATTCGTCCAGAAACCAAACTAATTTGGGTGGAAACTCCGGCGAATCCCTTATTAACATTAACCGACATTGAGGCGGTGTGTAAAATCGCACATCCGCGCGGAATAAAGGTGGGCGTCGACAACACCCTAACAAGTCCTATTCTCCAAAATCCAATTTCATTTGGCGCGGATATCGTCATGCACGCAACCACCAAATACATTGGAGGACATTCCGATATCTTGGGAGGAGCTGTCGTTTTCAAAGAAGCATCCGCCTGGTCGGAACGTGTGAAACGCGTTCAAATCTTGATGGGGGCTACGCAAAATCCCATGGACTGCTATTTATTGGCCCGTGGTTTGAAAACCTTGGCGCTTCGAATGCGTGAGCATAGTAAAAATGCCTTGGAAATTGCCACGCGCCTGGAGAATCATCCCGCCATCGAAAAAGTACATTATCCCGGACTTCCTTCTAATCCACACTATTTATTAGCTATCAAACAAATGCCGCAAGGCCAAAGTGGAATGATCTCCATTCAAATCAAAGGAGATGAAGCCAAAGCGCGGGCTGTTGCGAATCAGCTACGCTTATTCCAACAAGCCACCAGCTTAGGTGGGGTTGAAAGTTTAGTGGAACATCGACGCTCAATTGAGGGCGCGGGAAGTACAACGCCCGGAAACTTATTGAGGTTATCCATCGGCCTGGAGCACGTTGAGGATTTGTGGGAAGATTTAAATCAGGCGCTTCTTTCATGAAAAGATTTTTTGACCTTATCGTCGTCATCGTTGCCGGTATGATTTTCGCCATACCTATGCTTGTGGTGGCAGTGGCGGTTGGCCTAACCTCCAAGGGCCCTATCCTCTACTGGTCAAAACGCGTAGGGAAAAATAATCGTTTGTTTAACATGCCAAAATTCCGGACAATGCGGGTTGATACGCCGGTCTTACCTACCCACTTGTTGGGAAATCCGGATGACTATTTAACATCCATCGGTTCATTTTTGCGAAAAAGCAGTTTGGATGAATTACCCCAATTGTGGTGTATTTTAATCGGAAACATGTCGGTCGTAGGACCCAGACCTGCCTTATCCAATCAACAAGATTTGATTGATGCACGGACCGAGAAAGGGATACATTTAATCAAACCTGGCTTAACCGGTTGGGCCCAAGTAAATGGTCGGGATGAAATCGAATTAGCGAAAAAGGTGCAACTAGATTATCAATACCTTGATAAAAAATCACTGATTTTCGATCTGTATGTTGTCCTGTTGACCTTTTATAAGGTGGTAAAGCGTGAAGGGATTCAGCACTGACGCGCGTGACGCTGCAGGTTCCTATTTTTACCTAAAAGTTTCCTGATTATATCAAAAACCCACTTGCAAGTCCCCGAAAGGAAATGCAAATTGCCAAGAAAAACCCCATGCTAATCGCCAAGAAAAACTGGATTTTTGTCCCTGAACCTAATTTGCAAACCGTGCAGGCTTTGGGAGAGGAATTTCAAGCCAACATCAATCCCTATTTTTTGCGTTTACTCGTTTCTCGGAATCTAAACAGTTTAGCTGAGGCAAAAAAATTCATGGTCCCCACTTGGGAACAACTTTATGACCCCTTTCTCATGAAGGACATGGATAAAGCCGTGGACCGATTGAATCAAGCACTTGAATTTGGGGAAAAAATACTGATTTATGGTGACTATGACGTCGACGGAACCACATCCGTCGCATTGGTATATAGTTACTTGACACAGGAATTAGGGGCTGATTGTGATTATTACATTCCCGACCGTTATGCAGAGGGTTATGGCGTATCGCAAGCGGGAATTCAATTTGCAGCTGACAATGGATATACATTAATTATCTCATTGGATTGCGGCATCAAGGCACACGAACGTGTCCAGTGGTGTAAAGATCATGGGATTGATTTCATCGTTTGTGACCACCACCTTCCGGAATCAAGTCTGCCGGAAGCTTATGCAGTGCTCGATCCCAAACGAAAAGATTGCGAATACCCATTTAAAGAGCTCACCGGCTGTGGCGTTGGATTCAAACTCCTTCAAGCCTTCATCCAGGCCAATGACCTTGAAATGGAACCTTTGATGGATCGAATTGATTTATTGGCTGCCTCCATCGCCGCTGATATGGTTCCCATCATGGATGAGAATCGAGTATTAGCCTATTTTGGACTTCAAAAATTAGGTTCAAATCCATGCCCTGGTTTGGGCTATTTGTTACAGAAAGCGAATAAAAAAGCACCCATTCAAATCTCTGATATCGTTTTCTCCATCTCACCCATTATCAACGCAGCCGGTCGGATGGACCATGCCCATGGCGCTGTGAAATTGCTCCTCGCCTGCGATAACACCGAAGCTGGCATGATGGCGGAGGCCGTCATCCAACAAAATCTTGACCGCAGGGTGGTGGAAAAAGAAATTGTCCAACAAGCCTTAAAGATGTTTGAGGAGAATACTTTCCTCCAACAGGCGAGCAGTACGGTTCTATTTCAAGCAGGATGGCACAAAGGGGTAGTCGGTATCGTCGCAAGTAAAATTCAAGAACATTACTACCGGCCTACAATCATCTTGACAGAATCACATGGACAAGTTGTAGGATCCGCTCGCTCGGTGAAGGGCTTCGATGTCCATCGGGCTTTGGACCAATGCGCCGATCTGCTTACCCAATTTGGAGGACATACGCATGCGGCAGGCTTACACCTGAGTCCAGAAAATTTACCGGCTTTCATTGACCGATTTGAAGCACTTGTTAAAGCAGGAACAGCCGAGGGACCCCAAAAAGCGGAACTTCGGATCGATATGGAAATTCCGCTGCAAGCTTTGAGTCTTCCCTTTCACGATAATTTATTGGCCCGTTTAGCTCCCTATGGACCGGGGAATATGTTACCCAATTTTTTAAGCGCTAATGTCTACCTGTGTCAAGCCCCCTTGATCATGAAGGAAGAACATCTAAAAATCGTCATCGCTGATCAACCCATGGGACGCGCTTGGGAAGCAGTTGGCTTTGGAATCCGCGGGGATTTTTACGAAGGCTTAGTGAATGCTTATGAAAAGCAATTACCGATTAAAATCGTATATCACCTGGATATTAACGAATTTCGAGGGGATCGAAAATTGCAACTTCGCATTCTAGATTTAAGCATGTAAATTTGATACAGAATACATAAAGCTCCCAACGTCAATGAAGGCAAGCCGTATCATCCCCTACATACCCGTTATTGTTTTGATCATTTGTGGCCATTTGTTCGCTACCTATGACATCTGGAATGATGATATTATCCCCGTGGCTTACGTATATCATGCCGGAAACTTCCCTTCAGTTAAACACATTCTGGTCGAACTATTCACGCCTCATAATGATCACATTTTATTCGTGGTCAAACTTCTTTTCGGCTTGAACTATCTGCTTTTGGGTAGCATTAATTTAAAATGGATTAGCTATTTATCCATCATTGGATTTATTGCAACCTATTTTTTCATCCTAAAAAAAATTAAACTTAGCCCCTCTCAAAAGCTTATACTTAGCTTTGGAATGCTAATTCCCATATTTTACGACTTATTCTACTGGGCTTTATCGATTCAAAATATCCTTGTCAACCTTTTTGTTTTTTTGTGTTGGCACGCCTTGCTGAACAAGCAGTACACGCGCTCAAACATCTTCTACATCGCCGCTATTTTTTCAAGTTCCCAAGCGATGGTCCTTTTGCCCATTGGAATTGCCTATGGAATCATAAATAAGACGAAGTATCGAGTCATCATCATGCCCATTTTAACCACGGTAGGAATCAAATGGTTTGCAAGTAAATACACTAATGAGAATCCAATCTATGCGAGTACAATGCTCGAAAATATCAGCGTTGAGAAACTCAAAGAGGCTTTCTTGGCACTTTGTCCTCCCTTTAATTTCCATTTCACTTTTTACCAAATCTTACTCTCCACGGCGCTTGTTGGTATACTTTGTTTGGTTGGATTCGACTATTTAAAGAAAATCAAGAATCAAACAAATAGCACCCGAGAAGACTTTTTGATCGGATTAATACTCTATTCATTGGGTTGTTTTGTGGCATCTTTATTTCTCCGACAATTATCTGAAATTCGTTACCTGGCTTATTCTTGCACTTATGTGCCCTTCGCGCTGATCTATCTAACGGATGCATACCCTAACGTAAAAATAGCCAAAGCATTGGCATGGATATCTATCCTAAATTACGCCATTCTTCTTTTTGCACTCGTTGAAATTCTACCCGATATTTACCTGGACAAAATCGTTCGAACCGAAAATATATCTAGAAATCATTCGGCTAATTTTTTTCCAACTGATTTAATTCGAAAGCAATCGGAAAAACTGTTCAAGAAAACTGATTTTAATGAAAAGCCCTTATTCCATATCCCAAATGGAATCAATGGATCGGTACCAGCACACCTTTATATCTTCAACGAGTTCATTGGATACGGAAGAGAAACCATCCAACTGCCAAATACGAAAACGAATCCATTAACTTTTGTTGAAACGCAGGTAATACCCAAAGGTCAGATTGAAAATAAACCCAATGGGCAAATCACTGAACTCCTAAACATTTCCGTTCCCAAAAAGGGACTTGGCCAATCCTACCTAATTCGAATTTCTTCTCCTACCCAACATTTTGATTTCCCCCTTTCTGGCAATCATTATAATCATGTTGACGATCACTATTCATTAATCGTTTATTCAAATCAATTACCCTACGGTAAATTTGATGTCAAGCTCGTCGAGTTAGGATTGCAATATTCGTTCTAGAATTGAGCCTATACCCTATTAAAGCACAGAAGCTTGCTTAGATTTAGCTTAAATTCTGACTAAGATTAAATTTTCGCTAACTTTGTGCTTTAAAATTTATGAGATGTCTAAAAAATTAATCGTAACGGGTTCGATGGGGCTTATTGGCTCAGAGGTAAGTGAATATTTCTTAGAAAAAGGATGGGAAGTTCACGGGATTGACAATAATCAGCGCGCGATATTCTTTGGACTACAAGGAGATAATTCATCCAATAAAGACCGTTTGGCTAAATATGGTAGCCAATATAAGTTATACACGAACATCGATATTCGTGACCGTCAAGCCATCTTAGATATTATTCCTCAAATCCAACCGGATGCCATTGTGCACACGGCCGCTCAACCGAGCCATGACCGTGCAGCATCGATTCCATTTGAAGATTTTGATACAAACGCGGTGGGTACGTTTAACCTATTAGAGTCCCTTCGCCGTTACTCAACAGAGGTTCCATTTGTCCACCTATCAACAAATAAAGTCTACGGAGACGCCCCTAACTACATCAAAATGAAGGAGTTAGAGACTCGTTATGATTACGATGATAGCGCGTACGAACATGGGATTGCCGAAACATTCAGCATTGACCAGTCGAAACACTCGCTATTCGGCGCATCCAAAGTTTCCGCAGATATCTCTGTACAGGAATATGGTCGTTATTTTAACATGCCAACGGCTTGTTTACGTGGTGGTTGCCTGACAGGACCCAACCACGCGGGTGTGGAACTTCATGGCTTCTTGAGTTACTTGATTAAGTGTAATATCGAAGAGCGTGAGTATTCCGTATTTGGTTACAAAGGAAAACAAGTCCGCGATAACATACACTCTTACGATGTCGCGCGTTTTATCGAAGAATTCATTAAGGCTCCACGCGTAGCGGAAGTTTACAATATTGGTGGCGGAAAGGACAATTCGGTATCTATCTTGGAGGCATTTGATTTAATTGCCAAGATTTCAGGTAAACCCATGAAATATAAATATGTGGACCAAAACCGTATCGGCGACCACATCTGTTATTACAGTGATTTGCGTAAGATGAAGGCGCATTACCCAAATTGGGACATCACAAAATCGTTGGAAGACGTCTTTGTGGACATCTATAACCGTTACATGGAAGCATGAAAATACTAATTACCGGAGGTTGTGGGTTTGTTGGGTCCAATTTGGCTGTATTATTCAAGCAATACTACACGGACTCCGAGGTATATTGCCTAGACAATTTATCGCGTCGGGGCTCAGAAGTAAACCTCCAAAAAGTATTGGCCGCCGGCGG
>JACCDN010848548.1_pt1 | contig 12977 bp, 8 predicted proteins | sample 7441691 | NCBI WGS metagenome assembly JACCDN01 (sample SAMN15323439, study PRJNA562643) | freshwater metagenome | isolation source: river surface water | place: USA:Blue River Watershed | collected 2017-08-16 | reverse complement strand
CGCCGTGGTCCGCACTGAAGCCGAAAAAGCTCATGCCATCGTTGTTGTTTATGCCAGGAGCCATTCACAAGTCCGGGGAAATTGGGATTATCTCCCGCTCTGGAACGTTGACCTACGAAGCTGTCGCGCAGACCACAGCTTCTGGACTGGGTCAATCGACATGCATCGGTATTGGGGGCGATCCTGTAAAGGGTATGAAATTTGTTGATGTCCTGGATTTATTCTGGACGGATGATGAAACGAAAGGGATTCTTTTGATCGGGGAAATCGGTGGCCAGGATGAACAAGAAGCTGCTGAATACATCGCCCACCAATATAAGAAAGGACATTATAAACCCGTTGTTTCTTTTATTGCGGGCATGACAGCTCCGTCAGGGCGCCGTATGGGGCATGCGGGAGCCATTATAGCGGGCGCGGGAGCAAGCGCGGGTGAAAAGGTTGACGCATTGCGCAAAGCAGGTGTACAGATAGCCATTTCTCCTGCAGAATTAGGAAGGACGATGGTGATGGCTATGCAAGGGGTTCAAGCAAATGAGGACATATCTGACGGTTTTCAAGATATCTAGTACAGCAACCATTTTGTTTTGCCTATCAGCCTTTCCACCGCCGTTTGCCCTGAGCGTAGAGAGTGGCGCTCAGGGTGAACGGTGAGGGTATGAATTCAAAAAACCAGACAAAACAAAATGGTTGCTGTATTAGATTGCAATCCATAATAAAAGCGCCTTCAACGGTGATGAGTATAAAGACCCAACAGAGAAAGTGACAGGTTATGAAAAAAATCCAGGTTCTTTTAAGTATTTTCACAGCATTTTCGATGGATGCGGTTGCTGAAGCGCCAGAGAAAGATGAGACAACCATAAACCAGGCTGAAGCGAAAATAAATAAAGAAGGCGAGGAAAATCAAGATCCGGAACTTGTGAAGGCCGTCGAGGAAGCCCTGGAAGCCATGAAAATGGAATCTCCCCTCGTTCATGAAGATTCCTTGCGCGTTTGGAAAAATTTTTCATCAACGTCAGAACCTAACTACACCTATCGTTTCTGGGGGCGTCGCCTTATCCTGTGGTTGAAAGACAAAAAAAAGATGGCTTTTCAGACAGAAGAACAAGTGGGAAACGTTTTTAAGGTTCTTTGGCGTAAAGGATTGATCTCTGAACATGCCGTCATCGTCCTTATGGTTGATGCCTGGTCGCACCTGGTTTATTTAGAAGGCTCGCCTTCCTGGGAAAAGCGGATGGAAAACAGGCGCCCGGAAGGGGGAACGATACCGGATGCTTCTCATAAACAGATCCCGAAGGAACGGTCCGTTTAGCAAAACCATGATCATCGTTTGGGTATTTCCCCTACCCAGGCACAGGGGATACGCAAAAAACCGCGTAACTCCCTGCTTCGTTCGTCCTCGCGCGTAGCTTGCAAACGAAGTCGAAGATACTGTGAAGCGCTCAGTTACTTCGTGTTGCGGGGCGCGGGCGATCCACCCCACGGGTGAGTTGCTTTATTATAATTTGACAAGTAAATCTTAACGTTTTTCAGGATAAGCTAGATTATATCACGCTTAAGTAATCCAGAATATGCGGGATACAAGGTGACAGAAATGACGACGCAACCGGGCCGGTATGAAAACAGTTTCCTTTATAGCGTCAATTCGCCTTTTATTGAGGCGCTTTATCAAACGTACTGTCAGGATCCGCAAGGCGTTTCAGACGATTGGCGGCAATTCTTCCAAAGGTTAGGTTCGGACCTTGCTACAGATGACCGGCCTCCCAAATGGACAAAACGCATAGATGGCTTTATGGCGCCGCGATCGCCGGAATCTGGTGGCCAACAAGGCATGCCACAGGTGACGCAAGGGATGCTGGATTCCTTGAGAGCTTTAATGATGATCCGTACCTATCGCGTTCGGGGGCATCTTATCGCTAACCTGGATCCTTTAGGATTAGAAAAGCGTAATGGCCATCCTGAAGTTGACCCGGCAACTTATAACTTTGGGCCAGAAGATTATGACCGTCCCATTTTCATTAATAAGGTTTTAGGTCTTGAGTGGGCTACCTTGCGCCAGATTTTGGAGCGTTTGCGCTCAACCTATTGCGGGACGGTGGGCGTGGAATTCATGCATATCCAGGATCCTGATCAAAAGGCGTGGATTCAGGAGCAGGTTGAAAATACAAAAATATCTGACCGGATAACGAACGAAAAACGTAAAAAAATCTTAACTGAGCTCATTCATGCCGATTCGTTTGAGCGCTTCCTGCATGTAAAATTTGCCGGTGAAAAACGGTTTGGTTTGGAAGGGGGAGAAAGCTTAATTCCGGCATTGCAAGCTATCCTTGCTAAAGCAGCTCACCAGAACGTTGACAACATTGTATTCGGAACGGCGCACCGGGGGCGCTTATGTATTTTAGCCAATATTCTAGGCAAGCCATTCCACACCATTTTTGCCAAATTTAACCATGATCAAAACCCTCTCGGGTTACAATATGGGTCGGGAGATGTAAAATATCACCTTGGCTTCTCAGGTGACCGCGAAATTGAAGGCCGGTTGATGCATTTGTCTTTAACATCCAATCCTTCCCATTTAGAATCCGTTAATCCCGTTGTATTAGGAAAGGTCCGCGCCCAGCAAGCCCGAATCGGGGATGAGGGACGCAATCAAGTGATCGCTTTACTGATCCATGGAGATGCGGCTTTTGCAGGCCAGGGTCTTGTGGCGGAAACGCTGGAGCTATCAGGTCTAAAGGGCTACCAAACGGGAGGAACGATTCATCTCATCATCAACAATCAGATCGGATTTACCACCAGTCCCCCCCATTCCCGTTCTTCTCCTTACAGTTCAGATATTGCAAAGGCCATCCAAGCGCCTATTTTTCATGTCAATGGAGATGACCCCGAAGCGGTCGTGTGGGTATCGGAGTTAGCTGCTGAATTCCGCAAGAAATTTACCCACGATGTGGTCGTTGATATGGTGTGTTACCGCCGGTATGGCCATAATGAAATGGATGAGCCTTCATTTACGCAGCCCAAGATGTATAAGGCTATTGCCAGTCACCCGACGACCCGTCAAACCTATACTCAAAAATTGATTAAAACGGGGTTGATAACGCAGGCGGAAATCGACTTAATTGCCGCCCAATATGAAGAAAAACTGCAGCAAGGGTATGACCTGGCAATGCAGGCCCATACGGAGATCCCGGTTGAGAAATTAGACTGGCTGGGAGGAATCTGGTCAGACATTCAACCTCCAAAGCATATTGAAGATGATGATGACGGTCACAACGACACGGGCGTTCCTTTAGAAAAATTACAGGAAATAGGCTTTGGCAATTTCCGGGTACCGGCGGGCTTTCATATTCATCCCCGCATTGCGCGTCAATTCGATGTGAAGCGTAAAATGATTGAATCAGGTGAGGGAATTGACTGGTCAACAGGAGAAGCTTTGGCCATTGGCAGTTTATTGATAGAAAATAATCCTGTGCGCCTCAGCGGCCAGGATTGCAGCCGAGGCACTTTTTCCCAGCGCCATGCCGTATGGATTGATCAAGAGACGGAAGACAAGTATGTTCCTTTGAATCATTTAAAAAACAGCCAGGCTTTGTTTCAAATTGTCGATAGCCCTTTAGCGGAAGCTTCCGTTCTGGGTTTTGAGTATGGCTACAGCTTATCAAGCCCCCACACGCTCGTTATGTGGGAAGCCCAGTTTGGGGATTTCGCTAATGGGGCGCAAGTCATTATTGACCAGTTTATTTCCTCCGGAGAGATCAAGTGGCTCCGCTTGTCGGGATTGGTTATGCTGCTGCCGCATGGATATGAAGGTCAGGGACCTGAACATACGTCCGGGCGATTGGAGCGTTTCCTGCAATTATGCGCTGAGTCCAATATGCGGGTAGCCAATTGCACAACGCCCGCAAATTTTTTCCATATATTACGCCGTCAAATTCGCAGCGGCACACGCAAGCCCTTAATTGTGATGACGCCAAAATCTCTTTTACGCCACCCCAAGGCTGTTTCTTCCCTTCAGGATATGAAAGCTGGAACGTATTTTCAAACCGTCATTCCCGATACGGTTGTGACAGGACCAAAGGCGCAACGTGTGGTTCTGTGTAGTGGAAAAGTATATTATGATTTATGGCAAGAACGGGAGAGGCAAGGAATCCAAAACATAGCGATTATCCGGTTAGAGCAATACTACCCCTTTCCCCGCACGAAATTACGAGAGGTATTGGCTCCCTACAAAGAGGCGCAATTGATTTGGTGTCAGGAAGAGTCCATGAATATGGGGGCGTGGGCATTCCTGGACCGTCGTTTGGAAAACGTCCTGGCGGAACTCGGGGCACGGCAAACACGCCCCCTCTATGTAGGACGGGCAGCATCCGCTTCGCCAGCAACAGGCATTTTGAGCCGGCATACGGCAGAACAAGAACAGCTGGTCGCTCAAGCGCTGGCATTGGCGACATAAGTAAGGTTAAACAGGGAAAGGGAAGAGAAAATGTCATCAGGTGGACGCAGTGAGGTCAAGGTTCCAGCATTAGGGGAATCCATACGGGAAGCGACGGTTGCCCGCTGGTTAAAGTCTGTCGGTGACCCGGTAAAAGTTGATGAGGTTTTGGTTGAGCTAGAAACAGATAAGGTTACGGTTGAAATAAGTGCTCCAGCTTCCGGTATTTTAATGGAAGTCCTTGTTGGAAAAGGAAGCGCTGTTTCCGTGGGGGAGGTGCTCGGGTTGGTGACTCCGGGGGAAACAATCAGGCAAGAAGACAGACCACGGAAAGCCCAACAACAAAGAGTTGAAATCAAGCAATCTGATTTGAAAACAACAATGGCTTCAATGGCTGCATCTGCTGCGCAAAAGGTTGCGTTGACCGTACAAAACGCTGCGGTTGTGGAAGGGCTTGCCCCTTCCGTGCGAAAAATAGTAGAAGAATTATTCATTAATCCAAAGGATTTACCAGGAACGGGCAAGGGAGGCCGTCTTACCAAAGAAGACATTCTCAACTTTGCGGAAGGGAAAACAGCTGGAGTGGAAGGTTCCGCGCCCGCTCGGACGGCCCCTGCTGAACGCCCTGCCGTCCGAACTTCTGATCGACGGGAAGAACGTGTCAGGATGACGCGCCTTCGCCAACGTATCGCCCAGCGCCTCAAGGAAGCCCAAAACACGGCAGCTATTTTGACGACCTTTAATGAGGTAGACATGTCGGCGATCAATGCCTTGCGTACAGAATATAAAGAATCATTTGAGAAAAAACATGGCGTGCGTTTAGGGGTCATGTCTTTCTTTGTAAAAGCCTGTATCCAGGCTTTGAAAGAATTTCCGGCCGTTAATTCTGAAATGGATGGGGATGAGATTATCTATAAAAACTACTACGATATCGGGGTTGCTGTCTCGACCCCTCACGGCCTTGTGGTGCCGGTTGTGAGGGACGCCGATGCCTTAAGTTTCGCGGAGCTTGAAAAAACCATTGTTTCTTTGGCGCATAAAGCCAGAGATGGCAAATTATCCATTGAGGAAATGACAGGAGGAACGTTCACCATAACAAACGGCGGGGTATTCGGGTCATTGCTGGCCACACCCATTTTGAACCCTCCCCAAACAGGCATTTTAGGCATGCATAAGATAGAAGACCGTGCCGTGGTCATTAAGGGAAAAATTGAAATTCGGTCGATGATGTACCTCGCCTTGTCTTATGACCATCGTGTTATTGATGGCCGTGAATCCGTCACTTTCCTTGTAAGGGTTAAAGAGTATCTGGAAAAGCCGGAACGTTTATTGCTGGATATGTAGAATGAGCAAACACATTACAGATTTACTGGTTATTGGGGCTGGGCCTGGGGGGTATGTCGCTGCAATACGGGCAGCCCAATTGGGAATGAAAGTTGTTGTGGTGGACAAACGCCCTCTTCCAGGGGGTACATGTTTGAATGTAGGGTGTATTCCTTCAAAGGCCCTGCTCCATTCCTCTCAAAAGTACTGGGAAGCAAAAAACCATCTTGAAAACCATGGCATTGAGGTTGACCGGGTTCGGCTTAACCTTAAAACGATGCTGGGACGTAAAAAGAATGTTGTGGATGAATTGACCCGCGGCATTGGTTTTCTATTTCTCAAAAACGGGATAACTCTTGTTCAGGGAATGGCACACATTAAAGCGCGGGGCAAAGTGCAGGTCACAACGCCAGCCAGGGATAAAACGGAGTGGGAAGCCCGTCATATCCTCATTGCCACAGGTTCCGAACCTTTTGTTCCCAAGGGATCGGAGATTGATGAGCTGCGCATTATAACCTCTACCGGCGCTTTGAATTTAACGACAGTTCCCAAGCACCTTGTGGTCATTGGCGGGGGTTACATCGGATTAGAACTGGGATCGGTTTGGGCAAGGTTAGGGGCAGGCGTGACCGTAGTTGAATACCTCGACCATCTCTTGCCAACAATAGATCGGGAAGTAGCGGCATCCTTGCAAAAATCCTTATCCACGCAAGGGTTGACATTCCGGTTTAGCCATAAGGTTACCAAGGTCATAAAACGGGCTGGGGAAGTGGCTTTGCATCTACATCCCTCCCAGATTGAGGTATTGGAAGCGCCAGAAATCATGACGTGTGATGTGGTTTTATTCTCCATGGGACGGCGTCCTTATACGGAAGGATTGGGCCTGGAAAATATTGGCATTGCGGTGGATAAGGGGGGATTCATTCCTGTCAAGCGTCCGTCTTATGAAACAGCGTGCCCAGGAGTTTATGCCATCGGGGATGTAACGGCAGGGCTGATGTTGGCCCATAAGGCGGAAGAAGAAGGCATTGCCGTTGCTGAACGGATTGCCGGTCAAGCGGGGCATGTCAATTATGGGACCATTCCAGCGGTTATCTATACGTCTCCAGAAGTTGCAACCGTTGGAAAAACGGAAGAAGCATTGAAAGAAGAGAAGGTAAGTTATAAAGTTGGAAAATTTCCTTTCCTGGCCAATAGCCGCGCCAAAGCTACCGGAGAAACCGGGGGATTCGTCAAAGTCTTAAGCGGGACGCAAGGGGACCGCATCCTGGGCGTCCATATCATTGGCGAAGAGGCGGGTACAATGATCGCTGAAGCTGCTCTTGCGATGGAAATGGGAGCGTCGGCTGAAGATCTCGCACGCACATGCCATGCGCACCCCACCCGTTCTGAAGCTTTAAAAGAAGCAGCCATGGGCGCCTATGGTAAGGCGATTCATATGTATAAGGATTCATGAGGGTACGGGGCATAAACCGCATGCTGTAGCGTTCAAGTTGTATCCTTAAAACTCACACGGGAATTTTTTCAGCCAGGTAGTTATTTTCCAGCCATTGGTGGCGCAAAGCTTCATCCAGTTCCGCCAAAGAGACGCCAACTCCTAATGCTTCACAGGATGTAACGCCATAGTGGGAAAGTCCACATGGAACAATGCCTTGAAAGCGGGAGAGGTCAGGGCGCACATTAATGGCGATGCCGTGGAAACTAACCCATCGGCGCAAACGGATGCCCAATGCGGCAATTTTTTGGTCCATGCCATTTTGATTGACCCAGATGCCTACTCGTCCACTGCGGCGCTCCCCCTGGATGCGAAAAATATCAAGGGAGTCAATAATCCATTGTTCCAAAGCTGTGACAAACGCCCGGACATCCCGGCTGCGTTTGGCTAAATCGATCATGACATAGGCAACCCGCTGGCCAGGCCCATGGTAGGTGTATTGCCCTCCCCGGCCTGTTTCGTAGACAGGCAGGCTGGCTGGCTCCAGGAGGTCTGATGTCCTGGCGCTGGTTCCGGCGGTATAGAGAGGGGGGTGTTCCAATAGCCAAACCATCTCGCAGGCCGTCCCCTCCAGAATGCTTTTAACGCGTTCTTCCATGAAGATAACGGCTTCTTCATAAGGAATGAAATCAGGAGAAACGCGCCAGTCCATCACCGCCTTATCCCCATACTTTTAAGCCAGCGGATATCCCAAGTACACCCCAAAATGCCCATTGGCTATAGCTGTATGGCGTTAGCCTGTTCACAATGTTCATAATGGCAAGGGCAATTAAGGCCGGGTAAGCTACATCCAGAATGGCGCTCAATAAAACCATAAGCTTTGAAAATCCAAGTAAGGAAATGACAAAAGTGATTGCTATCGTTATATAGATGGCTTGAGGACGCTTCAAACGCTCTTTCGCTACATCTTGCTGGAGGAAATCCACAAACAGGGTTGATAAAATGACGGCCGTCGCCAGGCATCCTACCGCTAAAATGATGGCAATAACAGGCTTTGCAAAGTATCCAAGCGCATGGCCGCCAATTGCAACCAAAAGATGCTCTGGTTGGGCGTCTTGCAAATAGGGAGCATATTGTGCGCCCAAGCTGATGAACCCAATATAAACCAACGTTAGGAGAAGGGCGCCAATTAAACTGGCGCCAACGCTCATCTTGACCAAAGTTTTGTTGTCACTTTCAGCAGATAAGTGGCTGCGCAAGTAGGAGACGATGGCGCTTGAGAAAAAGAAGGCGGCCATCAAATCCATCGTTTGATATCCCTTGAACAAGGCATCCATAAACGCTTTAGGGGAGGACGTCCCTCCTTGAGTGGTTCCCTCCCCGAACCATAAGCCAAACAGAATGAGGATAACGATCCCTCCCAATTTAAAAGGGGTTAGAAACAGCCCGATAATGTCTACAATTCGGCTCTTCGTCCAGATGCAGGCGATGATTGCGCCACAAAATAAAAGGCTAAATAAGGCGAAAGGTAAGTTTGGGAAAAGCAAATTGAAGCCCCCATAAGCCACCGTGATGCAGCGCGGAACAACGCCAAAAGGACCAATCAACATGAGGATAATGGCAATCAGCAAAAAAGAGGGGACTTTTCCCAGCTTGTTGAAATAACTGCGGTAATTTCCCTCAAACAAGATCATGCCGATCAGTCCCAAAAAAGGGACAAGGACGGCTGTGACGATGAACCCTAATATTGCCATAGGATATTGATGCAAGGACTCCTTGCCAACCAGTAAGGGGAATACGAGGTTGCCGGAGCCAAAGAACATGGAAAACATGGCGAATCCGGCCGTTAAAACAGTTCTGTAGTGTGTCATTATTCATCTCAACTTCTTACATAGTATTAAACAATTATATTCTAACATCCAGCAGGTTTCGTTCCTGAGGAAGCATAAAGGACAATGGGGGTGTATTTGTAGAGTGAGATTTATAAGGCCTGTGCGGCCACAATGATTGGAGGCGCAATAACAAAATATCCCGCACCCCGAATGATGCGGTTTTTAAAAAAATTAATAAAATATGTGCTTTGCTTCATAGATCCTTATATCTTAAAGTGAAATCAACTGTCAATATTTTATACGGAATAGAAGAAGCAGATTTTAAAAAAACCGGATTTCCATCCCTGCCGGATATAATAAAAGCCTTGCCGGAAGAGCGGGAGTTGAGTAATCTTTCATCATCTTACCAGGAGAGGTGGCCGAGCGGTCGAAGGCGCACGATTGGAAATCGTGTATACGGCAACGTATCGAGGGTTCGAATCCCTCCCTCTCCGCCATTTTATATTGCTCGAATTCTTCTGGCGTGAATTTCTAAATTATCACACACCCTCAGAACCCCAGTATTCTTTGAGAAACGGAAGCGCAGAAAACCGCCATTTGCAGTCCAAAAGCCGCTCATTGATGGCACGCCCTAGATAATTCTTAGGTTAATCAGTGAGTTATTTGGTTAAATAATGGATGCATTTCAGATTCTGCGGGGACTATAAAAATGAGGATACAGCATGCAAGTAGAACCTAATCAAAAAATTTATTCGCCTCCTGGCTCCTTACGATCCAGCAAAAATCCGCCGACCTGGGTATCCCATAAGGTTTTATAATGTCCACCGAGGGCCAGTAAGTCCTTATGCGGGCCGTCTTCTACAATTTTACCGCGATCAAAAACCAGAATGCGATCCATATGCAAAAGGGTTGAAAGCCGATGGGCAATAACAACCGTCGTCTTATCCTGCATCAATTTCCATAAGGCCTCTTGAATATAGCGTTCCGTCACCGAATCGAGCTGGGAAGTCGCTTCATCCATCAATAAGATCGGCGCATTTTTCAAAATAGCGCGCGCAATCGCAATCCGTTGACGCTGCCCCCCTGAAAGCTTGACGCCCCGTTCCCCAACCAATGAATGATAACCCTGGGGCAGCTCCCTGATAAATTCATCCGCATGGGCTTTTTTAGCTGCTTCCCGCACTTCCGCATCTGTGGCGTCAAGACGTCCATAGCGGATATTCTCCAGTATGCTCCGGTGAAACAGGACGGGGTCTTGAGGGATCATCCCGATGTTTGCATGTAAAGAGTCTTGAGTGACTTCCCGGACATCCTGACCATCAATCAAAATATGCCCGCCTGTCACGTCAAACAGGCGCAAAATAAGGTTGACAAAGGTCGTCTTGCCTCCCCCTGAATAGCCAACAAGCCCAACTTTCTGGCCTGGCGGAAGGGTTATGGATTTATTTTCAAATAAGGCTTCCGCATCCCGGTAGCAAAAGTGAACTTGCGAAAAGACGATTTCCCCTTCGCGTACCACAAGGTCTTTTGCGCCGGGTTTATCGTCAATTTCAAGAGGAGAGAGAGCAATCCGAAGCCCTTGCGTAATGTTTCCTACTAATTCACCAAGGTTTCCTATATCCTTGGAAAGAGGCCACAAGCAATTGATAATGGCGGTATTGACCGTTAAAATCAGCGCAAAACCCCCGGGAGAAACGGTTGCGTTTTTAAATCCCTGAACCAGCCAGAAAAGAATAATGCCTTGATAGATTATAAATGACCCGCCTTGAAACGCCCTCATTTTTAAAAAAAACCAGTCCCGCTTTTGGTCTGCCTTTACATACTCATCCAGGATAATCCCTAGGTGATTCCGCTCCTTCTTGCGGGCTGTAAAAAGACGGACGCTGATCATATTGCTGAGAATATCAACAAGAGCGCCCACGACCGTCGAACGGACTGAAGCTGCCTCATCACTGACTTGACGCGCTGTTTTTGAAAGAAAAATCGACCCTCCAATAAACACCGTAACCCAAACGCACAAGGCAATCGAGAATTTAATGTCAACCGTCCAAACTGCCCCCATCGCAATAAAAAAGGCCAGTCCATGACTGAAAAAGCCATCTATTATTGTTTTCACTAAATCCGGGATGCCGCTCATCGCATCTTTAATTTTATTTCCCAGGCTTCCTGAAAAATTCTCCTGATACAAATGATGGGCGTGCCGCATCATTCGTTCCATCAAAATAAGACCGACATACCGCTTTAAGAGAGGATTAATATGAAGCCAGACAAAATCATAAAACCGGAATGTAATGAAGATCACCACTGACATCGAAAAATAAAACAGCGCCGGGTTGAAAATGGCGTCATAGGCTTCAGAAAGGGATGTCTCGGCTATGCGGTCAATCATGACTTTCAGTAAGTAGGGACGCAAAGATAGATCAACTGCCCAAATAACCGCGACGAGAACTTGCCCGAGAACCCACCACCGGAAGGGCTTGATGCTGTGAAAAATAAATTTTGAAACGGATAGTGACGGCACTTTAATCTCCTCATCTCTATCCTAACCCTGGCATAATGAAACGTAAAGAACAACTTGCCGTATGGAACCAAAGGAAGCAGCTATGTTCAACCCAACTCGAATAGTTTCCGTCTCCCGGCTAGAATGCCCGTCTGCCTTTGGCCATCAAATTATTGACAAGCCAACATTTTGCCATCAAAAACATTTCTTTCTTGACGCAAAGTCGTAAAGTACGCTAACAAGATTAAGTCCCTAAAAGGGAAAAAGGGGGGGGTGTAGCTCAGTTGGTTAGAGCGTCGGCCTGTCACGCCGAAGGTCGCGGGTTCGAGTCCCGTCACTCCCGCCAACCATTCTGCGGCTTTCAGCCTACAAAGCTTTTCCTTCTTTGTCAAATGTTAGCGGAGTGTTAGAAGTGAAAAGGGCGTCAGTTGGCATGTTTAAGACTGCCAGCAGCTTTCCAGATTCTGAAAACCAACCCCTTGACATGCAGCAATAGAGCCTTTATTTATTGGTTAATAAAAATAATAATGCGGCAAGCCTTCAGTGCTGGCTTTCCCCTTGATCAAGCCCTTGTTCTTCTAGCGTTACATTGCTTTTTTTGATAACCCTCTTCAGGTATCGGCAGCGAATCCGCAAAAGCTTCCCCTAACCTCCCAATCTGGAGTTTCATGGATAAATATACCATAGACGACCTCATAAGATTTACTGATTATTTTAAGAAAATTCTCTCAAGCTTGTATGAAGAAGAAGCAAAAGAAGTCTACGCCTATTATGAAAAAAGGATGCATACCTCTTTCTCCTATCCTAAAATAGCCTTCGCCCATACCGTCGCTTTTAAGCTTTATTGCGGAATCGTCAAGTTTGAATCCATTATCTTTACGGAAGATACGGTTATGATTTTTGATGTCCTGTACGCCGGAGATTCCTGGGAGATCAAAAAATTATCCAAAAATATCTTTGCGGAACAAAAAGACCATTTTTATGAATCCCAGGGGCAAAGGGACAATGGCTGGATGACGCCCAAGAGCGAGTTATATATCAGTAAGAACGCCATTGATTTTCTTTTCCACAACAAGAAAAATAGCCTCATTAATCATCATCTTTTAAATAGCGGATTTTTAAAGCAGGTTGAGGAAATCTATCAGGCAATCAACAGAAAAAACTATAGAATAACGCCTCAAACAACAGTTAAGACTTTGTACAGGGACATTATCGAGCCTCTGTATCCCGATATGATCGAAGCAAATAAAATAATTTTTTGTAGAATTTTCAAAGGAGAAAGTTGATGCGCCATAATCGTCGAATTTCTTTGGGGAACAATAATAAGCAAAATAAAAACAGAAAAGTAACTATGGATGACGTGGTAAATATTGATGATGTCGTTAAATTATATGCTCATCGTATGTTTCCTGAAGAAGCAGAGGGCATTATTGAAGCTTATGAAAAAAATAAATCTTT
>JACCDN010450653.1_pt1 | contig 12977 bp, 11 predicted proteins | sample 7441691 | NCBI WGS metagenome assembly JACCDN01 (sample SAMN15323439, study PRJNA562643) | freshwater metagenome | isolation source: river surface water | place: USA:Blue River Watershed | collected 2017-08-16 | reverse complement strand
GGTCTTCCGCCAGTAAAAAAATCAAAGCTTTGCACGACAACAAGTTGTGGGAAGACTTGAGCTTAGAGGTCATCCAGATTGGCTATGCCTCAGACCTGACCTACTTCTACCTCGGTCGCGCTGCTGCTGGCATGGGGCACGCAGAGGCCGCCAAAAACTATTACCGTTTGGGTTTGAGTCAAACACAGCATTGCGATGGCTGGCTCAGCAGTTGTGACGGGTTTGAATTCCCTCACGAGTTACGCGCGCAAATGGCCAATTTGTCTAACAACAAAAAACCAGCTAAAGACACACCGCCTCGAACAGAGCCGGTCCCCTTGGTGGTGAGTAAAGCGGTGCCACCCCCGACCCCAGCAAAAACGGGCACGGGGTTTTTTGTCAATGGCTCAGGTTTTTTGGTGACCAATTGGCATGTGGTTGAAAATGCCACACACATTTCAGTCACCAACTTTCAACAAAAAAAGTACACAGCGCAGTTGGTCGCCAAAGACCCAGCATGCGATTTGGCGGTGTTGAAATTGTCCGCGCGCACCAAACATTGGTTACCCATTCAGCCGGCTTCCAGCGTGGTGCGCAAAGGCGCAGAAGTGTTGACGGTGGGTTTCCCGCGTGTCGATTTGCAAGGCTCAGAATCAAAAGTGACCACTGGCATCGTCAGTAGCTTGACCGGTGCCATCAACGACCCCCAATCATTTCAAATTTCGGTGCCCGTACAACCTGGCAACTCGGGCGGTCCTTTGGTCACGCATGACGGTGCCGTCATCGGTGTGATTTCATCCAAACTCAATGCAGGTCGACTGTCACCTACCGAGGTGCTGCCTGAAAATGTGAACTACGCCGTCAAGTCAAGCTGTTTGGTGAGCTTGCTGAGAACATTGCCCAGCAAAAACCACTTCGACATCAAAAAGGGCGCCAAGGTCAAAGCTTCGAAAAAGTCAAAGTCGAAAAAAGCTGACAAAGAATTCAAAACGCCGGATCTCACTGCGAAAGTTGAGAAGGCGATTGGGTGGGTGGTGAGTACGGGGGACTAAACCCAAAGCGTTGGTGCCTCCGACAGGAATCGAACCTGTATCTACACCTTAGGAGGGGTTAGGATTGGTTTTTGTAAGTCATTGTCTTAAAACAAGAAAAATAGAAAAAGTACGGTATAAATAACTCTGTGGGACAAATTTGGGACACGGAGTAGACAATGGCAGCCTTCCTCAAGCGCATAGGTAAATCGGGACAGATTTCGTGGCAAGCGAAGGTCAGATTGAACGGTGTCAACCGATCCAAGACCTTCGTCAAAAAATCCGATGCGGTTGCGTGGGCTACATCGATTGAAAACGACATCAATGAGGGTAAGCCGGTCCAGCAGCGCAAACAGTTGCAGAAAACTCTCGCCGACATCTTTGACGACTACATTGACAGCGATTCAGTCACTGACAAGAAAGCGAGAACCCTTCGGCGCCTTGCTGTTGAGCTGGGTTCATTGAGACTGGAAGATCTCAATACCAAGCGTCTTGGCCTGTATCTCCAGCTAAAGTCGGAACAGGCGGTTCCAGCGCAGGCAAGAAAAAAAGTTGCGCACCCTTTGTACAAAGGAGGAAAGACAATCGTTGGTGGTGAGGAGGTCGCCAGAACATATAAACCGGCTTCTATTCGGCAGTATTACTACGCGCTGAGGACGGCGCTGAAGTGGCATGCAAAAGTCCATGACTACCACTTCAACGAAAAACCGTTTCACGACAATCCACCACCTCCTGCTTGGAAAGAGCCACGAGAAAGGCGATTGGAGGAGGGAGAACTGGCGCGTTTGCTCAGCGCGTGCGACAAGATGTATGTCAATCAGCAACACCTCAAGGACATCATTGAGTTTCAAATTTACTCATGCATGCGCGCAGGCGAGACGTTGCTGATGCGCTGGAAAGACATCCGACTTGACGAAGAAAAGCCGACAGGCTCGTACATTTTCGTTCCCAAAGAGAACCAGAAGATCCGAAACAAGCGCGGTGCTGTTGACCGCGAGGTTCCAATGCGGCGAGAGTTATTCGCGTTGGTCAAAGACCGACTTTTGCCACGTAAGGGTGATCCCGAGGAGAGAGTGTTTCCGTTTTGGGCCGACTCTAATGTGCTGGGGCATAGGTTCAAGGTCATTTGCAAGAATGCCAACTCAATAGATCTGAAAATTCACGACTTGCGTCACGAGGGAATTTCGTGGATTTTTGAGAACACCAACCTCACTGACATTCACATCTCAAAGATGACGGGGCATCTTGAATTGGACACCCTCAAACGGTACGCCAAATTGCGCCCTAGCAGTATTGGCGAGAGGTTGTGGGCACAGACCACTGCATGAAGAACTCTTCACTTCGGCTTGAACTTTTTCGTAGGTGACGGTGCGCCATACTGCGACTGCTTCACCCCTTGAAGCGCATTGATCTGGTCCGAAATCGCTATTGCTTCCAATGAGCCGAGTGGACAGTCGTTGAGTTCAATGCTTAGCGCCCTAATTTGCTCATCGATTTCTGCAGATGGGCTGAAAGTGGCAATTGTTCGCCCCCCCCACCACTGCCTGCCTGCTCTTGCTCCACCTTCACGTGCGTCTTGACGAAGTTGGACAACTTGTTGTGGTTGATCTGGAGCATCTCCAGGTCCTTTGCCATTTTTCGGATGATTCCAGCCATGTGAATCACTCCACTGTCCTCCACTCGTTTGAAGCAGGTTTCGCTCCAAGCGACCTGTGACATCAGAGTGTTGATGTGTCCCGTGAGGGTGTTGAGTCGCTCGGTGTGGAGGAAGACCACCTCGTGCATTAACTTTCTCTGGTCCGGCTGCGGACCTCCTGTTGTTTGATTGTTTTCCATACACTTGCTCCTTTCTTTTTGTTGTCTTGGGTGTATCCGCGATGTGCTGAGCCCTTTGGCACAGCAGCTCTGACAAGCGCTCCTTGGCTTGGTCAATGTTGGGTTGTTCACCATCCGTTTTGCTCTGGCTGGTGATTTGTTTGTAGTCGGCGCTGTATTCGTATGCCGCGCCCCTGAGCCTGACAGCTTTGTGGGTGCCAGGGAATTTCACTGAAACGGTTTTTTCGCTGGCACGTGTCACCGTCAAACCCAGTTCATCCTCCATAAAGGTCATCAGTTCCTGACGGTTGTGGACTTGCTTGCCCTTGATAGCTTTGAGCACCTCAGTGTGCAGAATTTCAATCTTGCGCTTTTGGTCCAGGTTGGTGGCTTTTCTCCACAGTGAATCCATGCCCACTCGCGTGGGCTTTTCTTGAACGGGTTGCCAGCCTTGTTCGTGGTTGGTGATTTGGGTGAACAGGCTCATCACGTCAATGGTCTGTTTGCCTGGCGGATGTGGATTCCATCTCTTGCCAGCCAATCGTTTGCCTTTGGTATTGACGCCGCCCAGTAGCGTCATTGGCAACAGAAAATGGACATGAAAACCTGACTGCCCAGTCTTTGGGTCTGGTGTCTCGTGGTGCAACACAAAGAGGGCATTGAACTGTTCTGGCTCAAGTCCAGGGGCAACCACAGCCTTGAATTGGTCCAAGATGTTGAACAGTTGCGCCTTATTGGGTTTTTCCTCTGGACGGAATGCCAGGCAGCCACTCGCAAACTTGTGCTTGCGCCCAATGCTATTGATGATGGCCAGCGTCTCTTCGGGTGAACCTTCCAAAACCTCTGGCGTTTCGGGTCTGGTATTACCTGCGTGGTCGGTGTCACGCATGAGGTATCGCACAGCTGATTCGCCATTGGATGTGCCGGTGTTGAAGAACCTGACAATCATTTGTGGCCACCATTTCTGGCTTGGTCCAACATGGCCTGCGCGGCCATCCTGATTTGCTTTAAGGTGACAGCGACTTCATCGTCAAGGCTTTCGCCTTGGTTCAGTCGTCTGGCAATCTGATTGATGTTCACGCCAATCTTGTTGAGCTGGAATGTGGCTCCAAGCAAAGCCGTCAACTGCTTTCGCTCGTTTGCGGTTGGCGTGGGTTTGAGACCTTGCGCCCTGAGGTATTGCGCCATGTTGTCAAAGCGATGGGTGACGCGATTGCGCTCCATCTGCAGCAGTTCATCTGGACTGACCCTGAGCACGACCTTTTCGGTTCGCAGAAATGGGTGGGTGTCCCAACTGCCTGTTTGACCTGCTTTGATTTTCCTGCGCGTGCTCATAGACCGCTCCTTTCTTCTTTTTCTTCTTCGGGTCGCAGCGCTCCAAGCGTCAGCAACCGGGGTCTGGGGGAACACCAGCAAGTCACATTGAGCCTTATCGCATAACCCGTCTAGGGATTTGAGATGGCGAAAATGGTTACCTTGCGAGGGGTCCCTCTCTTCATGCAAGCAGAAAAAAATCAGAAGTCAAGGTCCGGGTGAAGCGGTATTCAGAATGGTTTCATAACTAGCCGCTTCAGGCTGTTTGCTGACGATCAGGCTGGACAAGCGAATGTCTCCATCGACAGAAAGAGGATATGTTCGACTGAAGGACTGGATGTGCTTCCGTACAACCGCAACTGCGAGACTACGCATCAGTCACCTTGTGTGTTCGACTGGTGGTTTTCACATGCAGCCTTGAGTGCGCGACCAAGTTTTGTGAGGCAATTCAGCAAGTCGCCGACATCTCTCTCCGTGATGACGATGCGCTGTCCCTCCTTGTACGAGAAGTCACCTGACTTTGCGATGTATCTGTCGTCAACGATTCCTTCGTTGTGTGCCAGTAGGTGCCGCTTCTGGAAAAGAATCTTGAGGCGAGAAAGCTCTTCAGCATCGAGCCAATCCGTATATCCGACGCCGACAGCACTTGCCCAAAGTTGGTTACCTTGGTCAAGTCTTTGAAATGCGTTGAAGGAGGCGTCTCCAAACATGGAGTACAAGCTTTCGCAGTATCGCTGGAATGCAACAACACCGTCTGAAATGCAGCTCTCTAGCAATGAGCGGCATGTAATCTCCGCACTGTCTTTGCCGGAAGCAACGGTTAGCGCTTGTCGAATTATTGCTTGGCTGTCACGTTTCAACTGAATTTTTGTCAGGGCATCGGTATAGGTCCGCACCACCGAGTTATGCCCACACGCGGGGCAGAAGAACGCACTGCCTATCACAGCGTATCGTGCTTGACACGCATCGCACTGTATTTCCAGCTGCATGGCTTCGGCAGCTGAGGCAGGGATTACGCTCGTAGAGCGGCGGCCCCCGCTGACTTTCATCGACATCTTGATGAAGCTGTCAGGAGACTGTCGACGATTGAACGACTCTGCGTCAGACACGAGAGCGTTGTGTATTTTTCCCTTTACCAGCTTGAGTGCCTGCTGGGTTGCGTGTTCGACCTGCTCAACTGTGAACCACTCTTTTGCAGGAGCTTGGTGCCGACACATTGGACACCACACTGCTTCGTCCCGGAAGATATTTGTCCAGTCCTCTGCATGTACCTTGAACAGAAACTCGCAATCCTGGTAGGGGCATTGTTTGTCGATATAGCCTCTTTCGTCTGTTTGAATCGAAATCGAGATGGACTGTCTGTCTAGGTTCTTGAGGGTGCGTAGGGCGTCGTCAAACATCATTCTTCCTCGCTAAGTGGGGTGCCCATTTTTCAGCGCTCATGCGTCAAGCGCATTCAGTGCGAGTACCGATTTCTTAGCGGAATTCCGCAAGCTGGGCAGGCGCTCAAATAGTCGCTCGGCGTAAACACAGCCCACGCGCCACACTGCTGCTTGAGTGAAATAGAAGAGCCACGAAGCCAGTAGGGCCGATGAAATCAGTAAAGTTATGCCAGCTGCGAGGCCTGGGTCAAACATCTTGGCGATATTGGAATAGGGCTCCGTTGGCCGAAGAACGCCTGCAATGATGAGCCCGTAAGCAATACCGAAGAGGCATGATGTGACGCCGACGGATTTCATTGCTGTCATGTTTCGGTGAAAGCCGTAAGCGATATTTTCCTTCAGTAAGAGCTTTGTATCCCCGCGCGTGAGTTCACGCAGCCGCCTGGTAGCCGCTATGTATGCTTGGTCCGCATCTTCTGGTGCCGCAGCTTCTTCAGCAGCATTGGGGATAGGAATTCCCAGCTTCGTCCTAATCGTCTCGTGATAGCGTTCTTTGGTATGGCGATCGAAGAAATTGTCTCGATGACGGAGAAGGATGGTAGTAGGAAGGCCCCCCCAGCTGTCTACCAGCCGTTCCTCAAGCGCCTTGCCGCGGCCTCGGGCAATGTTGGCTAGTGCGAATATCGCGCCACAACCACCGAGTACGGCGAGCACGCCCGTAAGCACAAAGTGTTTCTGGCCATAAATGGCAACCAAGGGTACGAGCAATGGAAGCGCAACCAGCAGCCCCGGCGTAACCCTAGCCTTGCGCTCGTAGGGGTCTTTCAGTTGTTCGATGAATTTCATCATTTCCATTAGCTCCGATTTCGAATGGCGTCGAGATAAGGCTGAACATCAGCCTGGTTCTTAAGGAAGATATGCTTACCTGCGGGGTTTTCCTCACCAGCAAGGCCCAAGTGTTTCAGTGTGTAGAACAGCAGCGCTTGCCGGCATGGCAGCAGAGCCTCACCCCCAACCATGCCATAGTCGTATGCGATTGCGTTACGTTTTTCTACCGCGAGGTCTGGGTGGGGTATCAGAATCAACGCTACAACGGTGTTCCATTCCGTGTCATGTTCGATTGATACCGTCGCAGCTCCCTTGTCTCGAACATCACTCAGACGAGTGAGTACAAAATCGCTGAATCTGCTTCTCTTATGACAATAGGCCCGAAGATGCCAGCGAAAACCGTCATGCCCCAAAGCAAGAGGTGACAGAACACGTTCAGCGTCCGAGGAAGACATCGACTGATAGCGGACAAGAACCGAGCGTTGTTCTTTGATGGCCCGTACGAGCGACACGACAGTTTCATCATCTATGGCCCGAACTGGGGAGGGTGCAAAGTCGACCTCAACGCCAGCACCGACGAACGAGCCGCTGCGCTCCAACACGCCTGACTTAGTGCCGAGAAGCTCAGCCAGGTATCGACTGGCCGAGCTCTGTGGAAAGACAGTGCTGAATTCGTCGGTTGAGTGATAGCTGCGTGAACGGGAGTTGTAGCTCAGGTTGTCTGGGGCCAACTCAAGGTACTTGGCAATGTCGAGTGACGCCTGAGGGGTAGATACCCCAAAGTGCTCAATGAGGTCCTTCCGATTTAGTCGCCTTTCCCAGCGAAGCCTGAAGTCAATGAACTGTAGCCGGCGTTCCTGACCCCAGGAGGTCTTGGGCTTCTCTGTCGTCGTAGTCATTGTGTTTTTTGAGTGTGTGTATAAAAACTAGATTAGCATAAAATTTATGCGTATAATTATTGTATCGTATGTCTGAGGAATTAACAATGTCAGCAAATGTCACCTTCTTCCCTGTCGATAACGGGGACATGGTCCTGGTTAAGTTGGGGGATGCATCTGGAACTACGTTGCTCATCGACGTGAACATCCGGCTTGACGCGGACGACCCGGAGAACGACGACGTTCGAGATGTCGCCAAGGATTTGCGGAAACGTTTGAAGAAGGATGCCGACGGTCGGCCGTATGTTGATGCATTCTTGCTCAGTCATCCTGACCAAGACCATTGCAGAGGACTTGAGCGTCACTTCCACTTGGGGCCTCTGGCGGACTATCCGGATGACGACAAAGATGACCAAGACAAGAAAATTGTCATTCGTGAGCTTTGGTCGTCACCCATCGTGTTTCGTCGGGCATCCAAGAGCCACACCCTGTGCGATGACGCGAAGGCATTCAATACGGAAGCCAGGCGCCGGGTCGCGGAAAACCGGAAAAATAACTTTGCCGTCGAAGACGGTGACCGCATCAAGGTGCTAGGTGAGGACGTCAATGGTAAGACTGATGACCTGGGGCCCATCTGCCACAAAGTGAACTCCATCTTCAGAACCATCCGCGGAAGTTCGTCTGTTTTCTTCTCTGCGCATCTTCTCGGACCGTTCGAACCGCAAGACGACGAAGACAAAGAGGAGTTACTGGTTAAGAATCAGTCGAGCGTCATCATCAATTTCACCTTGGCTGCGGATGCCAACACCCCGAATGGCGCGAAGTTTTTGTCTGGCGGCGATGCTGAGGTTTACATCTGGCGCGAGCAATGGGCAAGACACAAACACGAGCCGCATGTTCTTGAGTACGACCTTCTGCAAGCACCGCATCACTGTTCTTGGCATTCTTTGTCAGAAGACAGTTGGTCGGAGAAACGTCGCGAGGTGAGAGTCGATGCCGATGCGCGCAAGGCCTTGTCTCAGGTAAAACAGGGGGCGTACATAGTCGCCAGCTCCAAGCCTATTCTGGATGATGACAAGGACCCCCCATGCATCCGTGCAAAAGAGGAGTATGTGGACATCCTCGCCTCAGTGAAGGGTACGTTCTACTGTACGGGAGAGTATCCGAAGAAGTCAGTGGTCGAACCGTTGGAGTTCACCGTTGGCCCCTGGGGTCTGACACCGCCCGCCAAGAAAGATGGAGGCGCTAAGGCCGCTGGCATCATTGGCGCCGCACGGACCCCTATGCCTCACGGGTAATGACTATGCCGGCCATTCAACATGCGGTCGCGGTCCTGCAGCGTCACCCGGCGTTGATGAGTGTAGGACAGCCGCAGCCAGTTGCTGGTGGTGTTGAGGTTGCAGTCACCGTTGCAGTGTCGCTGCCCAGCCGCTTTCAGGCAGAGGGGGTCACGCCAAATGGAATCCGGGCCGAAGAGCCTTGCTGGTTGCTTTTCCCTACCAGTTGGCCAATGCGTGCGCCCCGGGCTTGGCTGCGCGAGGACTTTCCTTCTGACCTGCCGCACATTAACCCCCATCATGCGGGGCAACGTGTGAACCCTTGCCTCTTCGAGGGCTCGCTGGACGAAGTTCTTCATCGCTTTGGGCTGGAGCGCATCATTGACCAGTTGAGCGACTGGCTGACGAAAGCTGCCTCGGGACAGCTCATTAACCTACAGCAGGGTTGGGAGCCGACGCGCCGAGACTCCGCACCATCAACGGTCGTCTTTAGTGCGGAAGATGCTATCGTCAAGGTTCCATTGAATGGCGAAATTCTGGCTGTTCAGGGTCGATATTTCGAGCACGATGAAGTCCTGCTTGCTGTCGCGTCAGAGGCCATGGAAGCCGCTCTACCATCCTTCAGCGAAGAGCACCGTCAGCATCTTACTTTTAAGTATGCAATTGGGGACGTGCCTTTCTTCTTCGCACGTTGTGTAGATGAGTCGGGGACGCCGCGAGTAGTGTCAGTCTACGCTCCGGAAACCGTGGGAGACCTCGAATCCCTCTTGGAGAAGGCCTCATCGTTGGGTGCAAAAACCGATGAAATTAAGGTTTGCCTTAAGAGGTACGCTCAAGAGAAGCTTCTGCGGGGTAATTGGAAGCAGGGGGTTATAGCGGTAGTAGTCTTACTTGTTCATCGCCCAGCACCTTTGGTCGGAGCACCTGGCCGTAGCATTGAGATGCTGCCATATGTTGTAAAGTTTTCTGGCCCACCCTTTTCTCCCGTTAGCCAAGCTCACCCCGCATTTCACTCCCACCGTATATCGCCTGCACTATTGTCTTTGGCGTCGGGTTTGGCTGTTCCGATGAACCGACCGAAGATTGTGATACTTGGTTGCGGTAGCCTCGGCTCTAAGGTGGCCCTCCATTTGGGCCGAGCAGGCCTGGGTAACATGGCATTTGTGGACAACGAGGCTATCTCACCCCACAACGGAGCGCGCCATGCCCTTATTCCGCCAAGGCACATGGTATTTAACCCCAACAAAGTGGCCCTGATGGAGGATGCTTTTTTCCAGCTTGGTCACGAAGATTGCATGTCACATCCGGATGATGCCGCGGAGGTGCTAATGAACGAGCAAAAGGCTGACGAGGTTATTGGTCTTGATAGCGCGCTCATCGTCGACACCACTGCATCGCTTCGTGTGGCTGCTGCCGCATCGGCATCACTCGCTCTGACAAAGACGTCCTCTCGACGGTTCATTCAAGCGGGTATGTATGCTAGCGGGAAGGTCGCCTACTTGTTTGCAGAGGGAGCGGCCAGAACGGTCACTACGGATGACCTGCGGGCTCGGTTGTTCGAGCTTTGCCGGCATGACCAACTGTTACGAAAGCTGCTTGGAAGCGACGGCTCAGACGCAACACGTATTTTCGTCGGCGACAATTGCCGGTCGTTAACTATGCCTATGACCGACAGCAAGGTGTCTCGAGCAGCCTCGCTCGTCGGTGGGCAGTTGGAGATTTGGCTTGCCGGTGAACTTCCTGCCCTCGGCCAGTTGTGTGTGGGCTTGGAAGACGAAGCCGGTATCGGCATGAGCTGGGTCCGTGAGGAACTTGAGCCCCCTGTGGTGCTTATTCCGCGGGAGGTTGATGGTTGGACCGTACGTGTCCTAGCATCCGTGGCGAACGCAATTGACGTCGATGCCAAGCAACAGGGTCTTTCTGAGACCGGGGGCGCACTCATTGGCCACATCATGCAAAGCACGCGGACCATCATCGTAGCCGGGCTGATTGATGCGCCACCTGATAGCGTGCGGTCACCATCAACTTTCATTCTTGGAACCCGAGGCTTGGTTTCTGCGCTTAAGTCAGCAAACATCCAATCGCTTGGCCACTTGCACTTCGTCGGAACCTGGCACAGTCACCCTATGGGTGGTAGCCATTCTGGTTTGGACAGAGAGACGCTAGGACGGATTGCCGGAGATGCTCAAGGTTTGCCAGCGGTTTCGCTAGTTTGGACGCCTCAAGGCTTTGTTGTCGCGGTGGATCAACTCTGATTCATCTGGGATAAACATCCTCTTTAACAGCAAGGACGCGTAATGGTTCCTCTATCCGTAAACGATGCCCTCCTTCAGATTTTCAATGTGGAGCATGGTGCGTGTGCGTTACTGACCACGCCTACCTGGTTAGGTGGGTGGAGACGGGTTCTTATTGACTGCGGGCACAACGCTACGACGGGTTGGTACCCTGGGAGGCATCTACGCAATCTAGGGGCTACGTCTCTGGAACAGCTCATTGTTACAAACTACGACGAAGATCACGTCTCCGGGTACCCAGACCTACTTGCTCAAGGGGTTGGTGTGGACTGGATTGTGCGTAATACGTCTGTGACGCCGGCAAACCTCCGAAGCTTGAAAAGTGAAACAGGAATGGGGAACGGAATTGCATCGTTGGTGCAAAGCCTTGGAGGGTACTTACCTCCAGGAAGCTCACCCAATACGGCTCCCACTTTTCCAGGAGTGTCGCTGGAATACTTTCGCAACGATTACCCGGTATTTGACGACGAGAACAACCTCAGCCTTGTGGTTTATCTGACTGTGTACGGTACATCATTCCTTTTCCCTGGTGATATGGAATTCGATGGTTTTGAACACTTGCTGGCGACAAATCCTAGGTTCCGTCAAATAGTCTCGAACATTCACGTATTAGTGGCATCCCACCACGGCAGAGAGAACGGGATCTGTGAGGCAATGTTCGACACACACGGCTGCTGTCCGCAGCTTGTGGTCATCTCCGACGACTACAAGCAGTACAACACACAAGAGACGACAAACTACTACGCAAGTAAAACCTCTGGTATCAGCAACTTTAGGGAAATCGGGAAAAATCGCAAGGTGTTAACAACCCGCCGCGATGGTGACATATGCTTTACTTGGAAAAACGGTCAAGGCCAGGTCTTTTGATTGCTATGGAATATGGTCTGCGTGATAAAAGTTTCTGCCATTCGTGATGTGCGTTACTAACCTATCGCGTAATTAGATTTTTAGCTTGATGGAGTGAACCGCATACCGACAGCTGAAATTTCAAGGCATCAACTCCCATCAATCTATGGCGCCATAGGCTTCAACGCCTGAATGCCTTGACTCGGCGCCCTTGGTTCACAAATGTGATGTCGCCTCCCATGCTGGCGTCGCGTGCAAAGCCTTGGTAATCAATGTAGTTCTGAGCGAATTCAGGCAACTGACTGGTCATTCCTGTTTGCTCCCAGAAGTCCCTTGCCCAATCTTCTTCACTGTCATGTTCACCATCAAAAGCTTCCAAAGCTGAATCAACGTCACTGCTTTGGTCCACCTCATCAAGATATGCTGCAACGGTTTTTCGCTCGTCTTCATCAAGCGACAGCCAATCCCATGTTCGCTCATCCAGGCTACATTCCGAAATGAAGCTGGATGGAATGTCTTCCCAATCCTGAAACATGAGCTCTGGGTCATGCTCATCTGCGTGTAGCTTGTAGCAGGCGTCAATGAACTCTTGCCTGCTGTTGTAGTCGTCAAGGTCAAGCCATTGGCCCTTGATCGATCCTGCGTTGTATTTCCCATAGGTGCCGACGTATATCTTGCTCATCTGCGCACCTCAATTTCCGTAGCGTAAAAAAATTTCATAGCCCCTCCTTCTATCTGTCTATGTGTGCTCTCCTTGTGTTACGTAGCGGCGCCCCGAAGGCAGCTGCATTTCTGATTTCCACAGTCAGCATCTAGTACTCAGTAAAGCGTGGAAATTTGGAATGTCAATATCGAGGGAATGATCAAACTATTGGCGCCCGCCACTTTTCGAAAACGCACGCAAAACGCGCCGCCGTCCTTTTTTTCTCTCTTCTCTCTTTGGGTGGGATTTATCTCTTGGATCTGTACCTGCAAAGCAGGTTCATGGCTTCGCCTTGGGGTACATCTGTGCTACGCACTCTGAATTTCTCTGATCTTTTTAAGACTGGTCTTACTTTGCTGTATGCCTTGAACGGCATAGCTTCCCCTTAGGCCATTAAAAATCGCCTTTTGCTATGCCGTCCAAGTGATGCCCCATATACGGCCGAGGTTCATTCAAGGTTCCCTCGTCTCCAGTTCAGTTGTCCTTGTCAACCCATAGCACGGTCCAGATTCAGCTTCGTTGGCAGTTTGCTATGTCCCCTTTGTCCTGCCTTCACAGATTGCTCTGCTTATTGGTCATTGCTCCTGCCGTGAATCTGAGAGAACTACCAATCGGTAGGTGGTCAGTTTT